>Ga0209624_10000015_pt1 | contig 205428 bp, 162 predicted proteins | sample JacPinW_OM2H0_O1_FD_188565 | JGI IMG/M metagenome (GOLD analysis project Ga0209624, IMG submission 188565) | Forest soil microbial communities from Algoma, Ontario, Canada - Jack Pine, Ontario site 1_JW_OM2H0_O1 (SPAdes) (version 2) | ecosystem: Environmental > Terrestrial > Soil > Boreal... | reverse complement strand
CTTTAGGTCCATGGCTTGCTCCCCTTCGCGAACGGCAGCCGGCTCGTCCAGCCTCCGCCGAGCCCCGGAGCCAGAAGATCGCGCAGCATCAGCCGCGCGCGGAGCAGCCGAGTCTTCACGGTTCCGGGCGTGACCCCAATCGCTTCCGCGGTTTCTTCAATGCTCAAATGCTGGACGTCCCGCAGAACGAAAACTTCGCGATACTTTTCCGCCAGCGAAGCCAGCGCCTTCACCAACAGTTCGCGTATTTCTTTGCGCTCGAGCGTCTCCGCTGGAATTTCCTGCCAATCGGTAAAATCTTTCGGAATGTAATCGCCTTCCTGATCCTGCGTCTCGAGGTCGTGAAAATGTTTCATGATGTCGCGATGCTCTTTTCGCCGGCGCATCCGCGCTTCATTGATCGTCACCCGCGTGAGCCAGGTGCTGAAGCGCGAATCTCCTCGAAATTGCCACAGGTGCGTGAACGCTTTGAGAATCGCCTCCTGCGCTACATCTTGAGCGTCGGCTTCGTTCTGCAGAATCGCCAGGGCCGTGACGTAAACCTGGCGTTCGTACGGCCGAATCAAATCCGCGAATAATTCCCTCTCTCCGTTGCGAATCCGTTCGATAAGAATGACTTCGCTGCGTCCAATGGAGCTCTCGCGGGCGTCCAGACCTCCGCTATCGCTTCGGGCTTTCGCCTCATCTGACATTCGCAGTTGTCGAGAGCTCGCGCCGTTTCCGCGCTAGCTGAGGTATTCCGGATCTTTCTTCCAGCCGGTCAACATCGAGACGAAATTATTCCAGCCGTGCAAGATGACCATCACCAGGTGGCCGCCGAGAAAAAGCAGGAACGCTATCATTATGAGGAAGTGCCAGACGCGCGCCATATGAAATCCGCCCATCAATATTCCGAGAAATGAAAATTGCACCGGACTAAGGAGAACCAAGCCCGTCAGCACAGAGAGTATGCCGAGCAGAATCGCCGAAGTGTAGGCCAGCTTTTGCAGTGGATTATACGGCTCCAAAAGTTCCGGCTTCGCGCCGAAAAGAAAATAGTGCCGCGCCATCGGCCAGACTCCGCGAATATCACGCGGCACAAACAGAACTTGCCGCAAGTTTCGACTGAAAATCTCATAGCCAACGTAGATCACGCCGGTGGCAATATAAATCCAAAGAAATGTGAAATGCCACTGCAGCGCGCCACCGAGCCAGCCCCCAATCGTGAGCTGCTTCGGAATTATTACGAAATTGTGCTGGGGGATTTTGGGGCCGAAGCTCGGAAACGCCAAATAAATCCGCAGTCCGCTGGCGATCAAAACGAGCAACGCCACTGAATTCAACCAATGGCACGCGCGAACGATGAAGGGATGCTCGTAAGCAGCGCGCACGCCTACGCCGGTGCGCGGCGATTCCCACTCCATAATTTTCTTCGGGACTGCCGGGTTCATCTTCCCTCCGCTAATTCTTCCCCGAAAATGTACCGCAAAAATTTTCACCAAAGATTCAGATCCCGTAATAATTGCTGTATCCCTGATCTTCCCAGTAGCCATGTTTCGTGAGTACGTCGGTGACGCGCAAGCTCGTCAAATATTTTGCGTTCTTGTACCCGATCTTCGTGGGAATACTCAGCCGAACGGGCGCACCGTGTTCGCGCGTCAGCGGCCGGTCGTACATTTCGTAGCACATTAGCGATTGTGGATGCATCGCTGTGGCCATATCAATCGTGGTGTAATAATCGTCCGCGCATTCGACGAAAACAAATTTCGCGCGCGTGTTCGCGCCAATCAGCTGCAGAAAATCCGCAACCCTCGCGCCGCCGAAGCGCCCGATGACGTCCCACCCCTCGACGCAGATATGTCGCGTATTCTGGCGCTGCCGTGGAAGCGCCTGGATTTGCTCGAGCGTGTACTCGCCCGGATTCGCAACGTCCCCGCTCACTTTGAGCTTCCACGCGGCCAGGTCGACGCCGGGATCGTCCACGTCGTAATCGTTGATCGGGAATTTTTCGAACGGCACAACTTCCGCATCCGAAAAAGTTGGCGCCAGATGCGATTTTCGGAAAAATTGCGAAGCGGCCCAGTCATGGAACGCGAGCCCTTTCGTGAGCAGCGTTTCCCGAAGGGAAGGTATTGCGAATGCGCCAAGTAGCACAACCGGGCTGAGCTTCAGTATTTCACGCCGCCGAATTTTCTTCGCTTGCCGCTCGGTTACGGGGATCTCCAACGGAAACCTCCAAATCTAGTTTTGGGCAGCGTGAACCGCACCCAGGTATCTAGATTCGCGCCCAGCCGAAATGTTCCAAGTGAAAATGCAGCCCGTTCGATCGGGCCCTCAGTAGCTCATTTCGCCCTCTTAATTGCGTCCGATTGTGGCCTATTTTTGTTACGATTAGAAACGAGCTCGATTCTTTATTTTCTTTAAGTTACAGCTGTTTCTAATCGTTTTGGTGTCACGATTAGAAATCGTGGACTTTCTGCGTCCGAGAAGCCAGGTTTTCAGAACAGAAGTTGCACGCGCATTGAGGAGTTGGTACAATTGTTATAACATCCGGGAGGACAGGGATGCTTGAATTGAAGGTCCGCAAAATTGGCAATTCCCTCGGGGTTGTCTTGCCTAAGGAGGCTGTCAACCGTCTGCGCGCAGGCGATGGTGACCGCCTTTTTCTGATCGAAGGTCCGAACGGTGCGTATCAGCTCACGCCCTACGATCCGGCTTTCGAAAAGAAAATGAAGAAGGCTGCGGACATCATCGGACGATACCGCAATACGCTGCACGCGCTATCGAAGTGAAGAAGCCTGTCTGGATCGACGAGCGCGACGCCCTCGCGCTGCACGATCACCTTCTAGCTCTCGACGGCGGCGCCGAGGGCGTGCGCGATGAAGGATTGCTCAGCTCCGCGCTCGCAAGACCGCAGCAAATTAGCGCCTACGGCGACCGTCCCGGCATAGTTGAGCTGGCCGCCGCATATACGTTTGCCATACTTCGCAATCATCCTTTCATCGACGGAAATAAGCGAACCGGTTTCGTCGTCGGCGCGCTATTTCTCGAATTGAATGGATATCGCCTGATTGCGAGTGAGGAAGATGCCACGCAGGCAGTAATGGGCGTGGCGGCCGGAACTCTCGACGAACCGGCCTTCGTCGCATGGCTGCGCGCCAACGTCAAGAAGCGCTGACGTCCGAGGATGCAGCCAGTCTATGGATTATCGGATCGAAGGGGCGGGTGCTAGTTGATGGAGCAGTGTGGAGCTTGGCGGATTACGCGAATCTTGCGAATGCGAGTGGTCAGAACACGGTTGCCGAATTCCAGCCGGAGCCCGCAGGCGGCTACAATGTCGCCCTTGATGGCTGTGCCGCCCCATGTGCAACCGTTGATGGCCATGCGGACGGGAGACATACGTTGGGAGTCGAACCAGCCGCCCCAGACCCAATAGTGCGGACCACCGAGGACCCAGATGGTGTACTGCGAATTCTGAGTTGTCACCAGAACAATGTCGCCGTTGCGGAGATCTCGCTTACGGACCTCTTCCAAGGCACGGGCACGCTCGACAACACCATCGAGAGTTTGGGCGATGCTATCCAACATCCCCACCTGACAGGACCGGACCAACAATCTGCGCAATTCAAAAGAGCCGACCAGCTATCCCGAACTGGCAGCCCATTGGCAGATAGCACTAACTAATACGCATGGTGCGCCTGCGTATGTCGCAAGTCAACTAATACAAAACCCTACGTACCCCAGATAGAGACCTGACCATTCGGGCATAAATCACGTTAGCCAGACAAAATCCTAGAAGGAAAAGCGCACGCCCAGCTGGGCTGCGAATGGAATGCCTACAGTGGTGCCGGGGCCGAAGAAATCCCCTAGCGCGCCGCCTGCCACGCGCAACCGACTCAAGCTGGTGATTGGCTGGGTCGCTGTGCACGCGGGGTTGGTGCAAATGTCGGTCACGTTGCCGTTTTGCACCTCGTTCTGCGGCACGGGCAGCGCGGCAACGTCGGTAACGTAGTTCGCTCCAGGGTTGTTGCGGTTGAAAAGATTGAACAAATCGATAAACGGCGTGACGGACCACCGCTCCCGGATATTGAACGGCCGGCTGACGCGTAAATCCACCTGAATATACGGTGTGCCGCGCAGCGTATCGAGGCCGACGGGCGTGCCATTGATGACGGCGCGATCGTCCACGTCATCTCCCAAGCCAGTTACCGGAACACCGGTCGTCAGAGTGAACGGCCGCGCACTCTCGGCCTGCGTGAGCGTAGTCACCTCAAAGCCGCCGGGAACGCGAAGCCGCCCCGACAGCACAAAGCGATGCAGGACATCTTCGCCGGACGGGCCGTAATCTCCGGGCCCGAATGCGTCCAGCGGGTTGCACACCCCATTCACGTAATCGAAAAGCTCACCGAGGACGCAGCCCCACGTTTTCGCACTCGACAGCGTGTAATTGGCGACGAGCTCGAAGCGCCGCGCGACATTCCCCTGCAAGTGAATATAAAGAGCGTTGTAGCTCGAGCGATTGTCGGTGCGGAACACGGTGACGTTGGGAACATTATTTCGCTGGTCGGTTACGTCCTGCGGGTAGAGCGGCGAAAATAGCGTGAATCCGGCCTGATATTGATAGCGCCGGTACGCGTGGTTGCCTTCCTCGTGCGTGTAATCGACGGCGAGAGTCCAATGGGCGTTGAACGCATGCTCGAAGCCGGCCGTGGCGTGAAGGGCGTAGGGAGTTTTGTAGTGCGGATCAATGATCGCGCCGGAGCCGGCAACGTTCCCGATCGGGCCGGCGGCGGCCGCGGATGGCAGGCATCCAGAACCAACAAGAGTCACGCCAGAGAGCGTGCACGGGCCGATGGGTTCATTCACCGCTTGAAATGCTGTGACCCAGCCGTTCTGGGCGAGATCGTTGTAAAACAGGCCAAAGCCGGCGCGAATCACCGTCTTCGCGGACGATCCCGGAGAATACGCGATGCCCAGACGCGGGCCGACTTGCCCACGATAATCATGCGGCACACCACTGACCAAAGGAATTTGCAGCGCATTCAAAGTGAGCACTGCGGGATTGACCGCCAGGCTCTGGCCCGACGCCGTGAACAATCCGAATGTCGTGTCGTATCGCAAACCATAATTCACGATGAGCCGCGAAGTAACTCGCCAGGAATCCTCGGCATAGACGCCAAGCCGCTGCACATTTTGCGAGAAGCTGCCGTTCCCGGCGGGTGTGACCGCGCTTCCAGCGGCGTAATCCGCGGAGAACTGCGCGAGATTGTTGAGATAAAAAGTGGGATCCTCCGGAAACGTAACGAAGTTCTCCTGGGTCGCGGCGAGCGCCCCGCTCAGAACGGGCTCGTGAATAAAGCTTAAGCCGAAACGCGGCGAATGAGAGCCCATGGAGTGGCTGACGTCGTAGCGGAACTGATATTTCTCCTGGTTTCGCAGCACAGGGAACGCGGTGATTGGCGTAACGAACTGATTATCACCGAACGTTTCGAGGCCCGAAATCGTGCTCGAAGTGGCCGTAAACGGAAACGCAAGTGCGAATCCCAAATTTGAATTGCGTCCTTCAGTAAGGTGCAAGCCGCTGGCATCGAAGATGAATGAGCCGAGCCACGTGGGGCTGAACGTGGTCTGGTTGCTGACGACCAGATTCATGTAATTGTTGTGCGAAGTCGCGCCGGTTGAAGGCAATGCCGCCTGCTGCACGAGAGCGTTGTGCGTGGTGTAGTTATCCACCGCTGCGCGCAGGAACCATTGCGAGCGCGAGGATTGTGCCCAGTCGAATCGCGTGGTGCCGAGGTAATCGCGGAAGGGCACAGGAATGTTGCTCGGCACCGCGATAGAGCTGACGCCTGGAATCACGCCGTCCGCGGCCAACTGCGCCAGCGCCTGAAATTGAGTCAAACTGGCCGCGCTGTAGGCAATGCTCGCATCCTCGTGAACAGCTTCAATCGACGCGAAGAACCACAGTTTTCCTCGCGCGATCGGGCCGCCCAGCGTTCCCACGTAATTCTGCCGGGAGAATGGCTGCTTCGGATTCGGCGGAGGATTATCTATAGGAAATCGTGCGTTCAACGCCGCCGCGCGCTCGTAGAATGAGCCGCCCCCGTGCCAGTTGTCGGTGCCGTGCTTCGTGGTGATGACGATGGACGCACCGGTGGTCCGTGACGTGTCGGCTTCTTCTTGTGCCGTCCGGACGGCAAATTCCTGAATAGCGTCGGGCGAAAAATTTTGCAGGAAGCCGCCGATGTAGTCATCGGAGTTGTCGCCGCCGTCAACGGAGAGCTCAATGTTGAGACCAGAGCTGCCGCCCGAAGAAACGGCGGTGATTCGCGCCTTGGTGGGATCGGAAGGCTCGACGGGTTCTGTTCCCGGCGCGAGATAGGCGATGTTGGCAAAGCTGCGGGCCGCGAGAGGAATCGTGTTGAGATCTTGTTGCGTGATAGTCGCTTGATGAACCGCGCTTGCCGTATTGATGGGCTCAGTGGTGACAGACGATGCGGTCCCTTCAACATTGATGGATTGCTGCAATTTCGCGGGCCTCAGCGTCACCGTGATCGTGCGCACCGAGCTGACACGGATCTCCAGTTCGGAGACAGCGTCCTCGAACCCCTTGGCGCTGACCGACAGGCGATAGTGCGCCGGACGCAGATTGTCCAATCGAAACGCTCCGCTCGCATCGGACAAAGCATCCCGTTCAAGCGGAGTTCCGAGCTCGACAAGCGCGACCTTCGCACCGCCGACGCGTCCTTCGGCGGAATCTACGACGACGCCCCTCACAGAACCTTCGACTATCTGGCCTCTCAAGCCGCCAGCCCAAAGCAAAGCTCCAAACGTCAGAAATACCACGGGCAACGATAGCTTCGGGGAACGCATCCAGACTCCTGAACTAAGTCCTGAAGTACTCAAATAATTCGCGGAATTATCCCAGAAGGGTTTTTGGCTGTCGACGGTTAAAGCGCCTTGCAGTGAATCGAAGCGCTTTGTATTCTTGGAGATCACAGAAGCGCGTTGACACTGCCTAGCCATTTTGTTATTCAACCAGTTCGCTTTCTTCTGTGGATTGGTGTCCGAGTCCTCGCTTGCCACGCAAAGGGAGCTAACCCGGCCAAATAGATTCCCTGGGTTTCAGCCGTGATTGCGCGGCTGAATCGTGGATGCTGACGAAACACAATGACATCGTGCAACGAGGTTCAATGAAGCAGTCGTCTGCAATCTTGACGCTCCTGTGCGTCATCGGCGCGGCATTTCTGGCCGGCGGATGCAACAAATCGAGCGGCCCTGCCCCGATAGCGATTACGATCATGCCTTCTACCACCGTGACGCTGGATGAAGGAGAGTCGTATGCATTTACGGCCCAAGTAAAGAACGACACGTCGAATACTGGCGTGACTTGGATTCTGTATAACGACAAAACAACTGTCCCTGTCAGCTGCACGATTCCTTCCTGCGGCACTCTTTCGAATATTACGAATTACAGCGTGACGTACACAGCCCCCACAGGCTTGCTCGGCTCGGTGAAAGTTTCGCTTCAAGCGACGTCCAATTCCCAGGAAAGCATCACTACCGTGGCGACTGTGACGACAGTGCTGCCGCCGATGATTACCACGTTGCCGCCCTTGCCCAGCGGACAAAACGGTGTCACTTACAGCCAAAGCATCGCAGTGACCGGCGGCGTCGCTCCGCTCGTGTACAGCATTTCGTCGGGCAGTCTGCCGGCGGGCTTGAGCGTCGGCCCGGGAGGCGTAATCAGCGGTACGCCAAGCGGCTCCGGCACTTCGCAGTTCACGCTGAGAGTGGCCGATTCCGGCGTTCCGCCGGTTGTCGTGACGCAGGCTTACACCATCACGATCGCGCCGGCGCCTCCGCTCTCGATCGCTACCATGTCGCCATTGCCGCAGGGCATTGTAGGCTCGACGTACAATGAAACCATCGCCTCCAGCGGCGGCATTCCGCCGCTCACATGGACGCTCATTGGAGCGCTGCCGCCCGGATTAAATTTCACGGTTAACACGATAACGGGAGGATCCACCACGCCCGTCACGACCGGCCAAATTTCGGGCATACCGTTAACCGCGGGGACATACACCTTTTCCGTTGAAGTTCAGGATTCGGCGATTCCCAAACAATCGGCGACTTCTACTTTCACGCTGACCATCAATACGCCCGCGCCGCTGAAAATCACCACCGCTTCCCTGCCGAGCGGCACGACTGCGCTGGGCTACAACGCCGTCCTTCAGGCAACCGGCGGCGCCGCGCCCTACACGTGGACTATCGCGCCCGGACTGCTACCTCCTGGACTGACGCTAAACCCATCCACCGGTGTAATTACCGGCACGCCGATCCGCGCGGGCACTTCTGAGTTCACCGTGACCGTCGCCGACTCCGAACAACCATCCGCAACGGCGTCAATGAACTACAGCATCGTTATCGCTGGCAACACCAACGTGCTTCAGCAATACGACCTCTTCGATGGGCCGTACGCGTTCTTGTTTACGGGCTACGGAAAATTCAACTCCATCACGACGTTCCCCGAGGTCATTGCCGGCGTAATGATCTCGAGCGGCAACGGCGCAATTGCAAGCGGCACCGAAGATGTCAGTTCGAACGGTTTCTTACCTGGGCTGGCGTTCACTGGCAACTACTCGATTGGGACCGATGGACGAGGCTCGATGATGCTGACCGTAATCGGGCCTTCGGGGCAGAAGCTGATGCAATCGTATCAGTTCGCTCTCGATGCCGAAGGAAACGGACAGTTCGTGGAAGATGATTCGAGCGGCAACCGCGGATCCGGCGTTCTGCTCAAGCAGTCCACATCAGCTTTTACTGCGGCGTCGTTCGATGGGGATTATGCGTTCGACTTCTTTGGATTCGACGCTTCCCTGAAACGAATGGTGACGGTGGGGCAATTCCACGCGGACGGGTCATCAGCGCTCACCGGCGGCTCGGCTGACCAGAACGACAATGGAACAATGTCGAATTTTTCGATCAACGGCTCATTTTCCGGCTTGGCTGCGGACGGGCGCGGCGGGGCCAATCTGTTCTTCTCGCCGAATACCCAGCAATACATTTTCTATCTGGTTTCGTCGTCCGAGGCAATTTTCCTTTTAGGCGGCGAGACCACGATGAATGGCACGACAGGGACTACCGTGCCGATTGGGCCAGTGGGCGGTATCGCGTATCTGGAGACCGGCAATCCGTTCTCCGGCGAAACTCTCAACGGCAATTACGTGGTGACCGGCACGGGCACCACAGCCGCGTCCGGAGACGCGAGCATATTTGGCAGCTTAATGTCGTTCACTCCATCCGGCGGCACGACGGGCGCCACAACGCCAGTCGCATTCACTCAGAATGATGGCGGAACGATTTCGTCTGCGCTTCCTCCTCCCGCGCAATATTCTGTTTATCCGACGGGGCGATTGGCGTTCACCGGCGGGACGGGGCGAATGGGAGACGCGTATCTGGTCAATTCGTCGCAAGCGGTCTTTGTCGGCACCGATGCCGAGGTCACTTCTGGAATGATTGATTTGCAGGCCAACGAAACTTACGGGCTTACTTACATTCAGGGCGAATACACGCTGAAGAACCCATCGGTGGCTGATATTCAGGCAACGTCGGTGAGTGGCGTCCCTGTTGCCGATGGCGCCGGGAATTTGACCGGCGAAATCGATTTCGTCACCGGTGGCGGCGCGCAAACACTGGCGGCGGAGCTGGCCGCGACTTACACGGTAGGCGCAAACGGCACAGGCACGTTGACGAATGGCAGCGGAGCTGGCCTGCCGGATTCGCTCGCGTTGTATCTAATTTCGCCGGAGAAAATCAGGATGGTTTCGACCGATCCAGCGGATACGCACCCGACGTTGTTCTTCCTGGATTACTAACCCTGATTACTGACGCCGGATTACTGATGCCGACCAATTGCCGCGCCAGCGTTTCGCGCGAGATGTTGCACGATGCACGGCGCAGAGCTGCAGCGCGCGCTCTCTTGCTACTTCTTCTGTTGCCCCTTTTTCTCGTCGTCTTTTTCGTCGAGCCGCAACGCGGCGGAGTTGATGCAATATCGCAAACCCGTAGGCTGGGGCCCGTCATTGAACACGTGCCCAAGATGGGCGTCGCATTTGCTGCAGACGACTTCCTCGCGAATCATTCCGTGGGTGGTGTCGCGCTCAACTTCCACTTTCGTCTCGTCGACCGGTTTGTAAAAGCTGGGCCATCCCGACCCAGAATGAAATTTTGCGTCCGAGCTGAAGAGAGGCTGGCCGCAGCATACGCAAACGTACATGCCGTCGGTTTCCGCGTCGTCGTACTCGCCGGTGAACGGCGGCTCGGTGCCTTTTTCGCGCGTCACGTGATATTGATTTGGCGTGAGCTGCTTTTTCCAGTCGGCGTTCGATTTATTGATTTTCTCTGTCATGGTGCGACCTCGCTGTCTATCTTCTGGAATCGCACTAGTGTAGCGAGGTCCTGAATTTCGGTCTAGCTGGAAACTGCGGCCTCGCGGCTCGCCTTCATAGATTCTACGCGGCCGGCGACGAACAGCTCTCTCAAAGTTTGCGCGGCTGATGAGTCGGCTGAAACAAACAAAAACGCCGTCCTCCCGAGCGAAGCGAGGGATGCCTCTTGGTTTGATTGCTCGCAGGAAGAGGGATTTTTCATCGCTGCGCTCCTCGGCATCATTGCGATTTCGACTTTTTCCGCAGCCTATGAAGGACGCGACGACCGCCTCAAATTCCGCTTAGATCGTGGTATGATTTTTTACTTCGCGGGCCGCTAGCTCAATGGTAGAGCAGCTGACTCTTAATCAGCGGGTTGCAGGTTCGAGTCCTGCGCGGCCCACCACCCTCTTAATTTCCAGTCACTTTGCGCGTCGGACAGCCGAATATCACGAGACGCGAATTGCGGATCGCATCTTAACGCCGCAACTCGGCTCAGTTCACCTTTGCGTACTCAGCCTTGGCTTGCTGAAGGATGGCAATATTCGAGTCCGCGTCTCTCCAGAGCGTCAAGAAGTCGTTGTAGGCGGTCTTGGCTTGTACGGCGTCACCGGAGAGAGCGTACGCGCGCGCAAGGCCCAAATGCGCGAGCGCGCCGAGTGGGCAGTTCGCGACCAGGCCGCGTCGGTCGAGGAATTTCTGAAATTCTATTGCGGCTTCATTGCCCCTATGCAGGAGAAGGTAGGCTTGTCCGCGCAGAAACGCGGGATACAGAAATCCTCCAAATTCAGGCGTTGGGAGGGGATAACCAAACTCGTAGGGAGCTGCTGTTTGTAGAAGCTCGACGGCTTTGCCTGGGTTGTTGCGATTGATTTCGATAGCCGCACGAATCGTGGGTAGCCAGTAGCCGATAATCACCGTGTTGACCGGGTTTTGTTTTTCCAATTCGTCCGCTATTTTCTGAGCTCGAGCGGAATCTGCCGCCCGCGCCAGAGCGAGAGCCGCCAAAATCTGCAGCTCCCGGCTAGAGGCCAGGGCTAGCGCTGCGGCGGTGCCGTTGTGGGCCTGACCGGCATTGCCGAACTCCGCTTCCCGCAGCGCTCCATTCAATTCCCACTCAGCCGCCGTCTCTTTCTCGTCCGCACGCCGGGCGGACGCGACGGCGCGTCGGGAGAAATCACGCGCTTTCCCCAGATGACCGGAGAAGGCTTCGGTGTCGGATTGATAAGAAAGCAAGACATCCTCGTATCCTGGCTTGTCAGCGGTCAACACCAACTGTCGTTGCATCTCCGGCGCATCGTGTCTAAGAAAGGCAACGCCATACAGGATCGCGTTCAGGGCCGGGCTCGCCAGCTTGAGTGCCATCGCTTGCTCGAAGACTGTCTTCGCTTGATCCGGACGATTTAGGAAAGCATAAATCTGCATTAGGTTGGCGTAGGCGATGCTGGAGTCTGGGCTGAGCCGAATACCTTCGAGTGTTTCAGCGGCCGCTTTCTCATATCGACCGAGACTAGGATAATTAGCACCCAAGTCGAGGCGAGGCACAGCGTCCCGGGGATAATCCTGCGCCCATAGTTCATATGTCTGGTTGGCTTTCTCCAATTCGCCGGTAACGAACGTGTAATAGAAGGCGGAAACGTGAAACCTCTCTCGCTCGCTGACTCGGTCGCGCAGTTCATACGCTTTCTGGAAGTTCTCGGTGGCTAAGCCTGTTCCTCCGAGATTGGAGTAAGAGCTCGCAAGGCCCGCGTAGGCTGCGGCAAAGTTGGGGTCGAGTTCAATGGCCCGCTTTAGGAATGGGATGGCCGCGGCGTCCCCTTTTTCGCGTGCGGCTATTTGTCCCACGCTGAAGGCCTTCAAGGCTTCGAGCGAAGGAGTAGTAGCCTGCTCAAGCGGTGTGTCGTATTTCTGGATCGTGCTGAGCGACTCACCTGCCTTCTGGCGAAACTTTCTCGCCGCCCTGTCGAGCGCATTCAGCACGTCTTCTTTCTTCCCGGCTTGTATTTCCTCCCTGGCGAGCGAATCTCCCGTTTGACAGTTCAACGCATCGAGTCCGACCACGTATTGGCTGCCCAGGTTCGCGATCGAGCCCGCCAACACGGCCTTGCTTCCCGTGCGCTGGCACAGGTCAAGGGCTGTCTTCTCGTCCACACGCTCGTCCGCAGATCGGCCCATCAGCTTCAGGGTCTCGCTTACCTTTCGCTCGGACAGGATATTGAAGAAGGGCGATTGCTGCAGTTCAGTCGCCAGCGCCTGCTTGAGCGTGTCGTCGAATACCACATCGCCAGTTGAATTGGCAAAATCGGCTAGTACCACTGTATCGGTGTCACTTAAGGCATGCCCCTTGTGCGCGTAAAACATCCAGCCTGTCACCGCCAGTCCGATGACCAGTATTGCCGCGCCAGCTATGGCCACCCATCGAAATCGAGCGGATTGGGGGGCCGGACCCGGACCAGCCTTCGCGCTTCCGCGAGTTGCACCACCTGACTCTGAATCTCGTTTCAGCCGCTGCAAATCCGTGCGCATGTCCGCAGCGCTCTGGTAGCGCAGCTTCCGGTCTTTCTCCAGCGATTTGATGACGATTTCTTCGAGCTTTGGGGAAAGGTCGGGATTCAATCTCACCGGCGGCACAGGCATTCGTTCCAGAATAGCGTTCGCAATGACGCCGCTTGTGTCACCCCGGAACGGCATCACGCCCGTCACCATCTCATAGAGCACCACGCCGAACGAAAACAAGTCCGTGCGTGTATCTAGTGTTTGTCCTCGCACCTGCTCGGGCGACATATACGTGATGGTCCCAATCGCACTGCCCGGTCGAGTGAGGTGGTCCAGGTCGCTTACTGTCGACATCTCCAAAAGATTCCCAGTACCGCCCGACGATGCGAGCTTGGCTAGACCAAAGTCCAGGATCTTCGCGTGACCGCGCTTTGTAATAAAGATATTCGCTGGTTTGATGTCGCGGTGCACAATGCCAGCCGCATGTGCCGCATCAAGGGCATCCGTAATTTCGATTCCTAGTTCGAGAACTTGCTCAAGCGGCAACGGCTTGCCGGAAATGCGGTGCTTTAGCGTCTCCCCGTCCAAAAATTCCATCGCAATGAATTGCTGGCCGGCTTGCTCCCCGATGTCATAAATAGTGCAGATGTTTGGATGATTTAGCGCCGATGCTGCCTGCGCTTCGCGGCGGAACCGTTCGAGAGCGATAGAATTGTTGGACATCTCGATTGGCAGGAATTTCAAGCCGACTGCGCGATGCAGACGCGTGTCCTCAGCTTTGTAGACGACACCCATGCCACCACCGCCAAGCTTTTCTAGGACGTGATAGTGGGAAATCGTTCGCCCGGAGAGTGGAGGAGTATCGGGCATTGCGGCGGATTTTATGCCCCGCCCAACCGCAAGTCAATCTGCAGCGTTCGCGGCGATCGTCAGCACGCTTGACATTGTGGGACGCGCCCAACTGGCCCGGTGCTTCCCGGATCGTGCGCTTCATCCTTACGTTCGGATACTTGGTCACAACTTTGGGTGCAAAACCGTCCCAATAACCGCGATGCAGCAGGGTCCATCCTGCAGGACGGTGATAGGCAGAACAACTACATCAGCTTGAAGCACAAATCATGCGCCGTACTCTCGATTTGTGAGCGGCGGAGTTTGACTTCTCCTTCGATTTGTTAATCCCGCCTTAAACCCTCCATCGTCCAAACGAGGAACATCACCGAGATCGCGGTCAAAATCGTGACGGTTAAACCGCTAAAAACGTAAAAAGCGCCGGAGACTACCAATCCGACTCCTGAATTGGAAACGGGACCGATACCGCGAGTGTCGACGTAGAAAGCAAAAAGAAACCCGAGGCAAATCAGAACCCACTGAAGTCTGCTTGGAATCCACATTTGTCACCTCCGTATTAAACGGCGGCAATCCGCTGTAACAGAGGAGGGGGACATCTCTCTAACGGATACCCTACAATCCGGAAGCCGCCCTGTGGATACAGCGATTACCGTATTTTTGCTTGCGCGTCCGTCATGAGAGTTCTAGCCTGACTAAATCCGACCGAACGAAAGGAACTCGATTCGCGATCCATGCTGAAACATGACAATTATAAAATTGATCCGGTGGCAAATTCCGGCGCGCGAATCGCCTGCAGGGTCATTCAGAAATTGAGCATTAGGTGAGCCATGAGTGCCAATGTGATGAAAGCGCTGCGATTTGCCGAGTTTGGACCACCATCGGTGTTGCGGATCGAGGAAGTCGGGATTCCACAGCCGGGCGAAGGTGAAGCTCTCGTTCAAGTGAAGGCTGCCGCGATTAACCCCAGCGATATTGGAAACGTTTCGGGCCACTTCAAGAAGACGACTTTGCCGCGAACCCCGGGTCGCGATTTTGCGGGCGTTGTTGTAAAGGGGAAGCAACACGAAGGTGAAGAGGTGTGGGGCAGTTCCCCGACGCTCGGCATCATCCGCGATGGAACTCACGCGGAATATGTCGTTGCCCCAGTGGGGACGCTTTCACCCAAACCGAAGTCGTTGAGTATGGCGGAAGCGGCAGCAATAGGGGTTCCATACATTACGGCTTGGGCATCCGTCGTGAATGCAGCTCAAATCCGGCCTGGCGAAACCATTCTGATCGTCGGAGCCGCGGGCGCGGTGGGCCAAGCAGCCACACAGATTGCCAATTGGAAGCAGGCGCGCGTTATCGGTGCGGACATTACATCCGATCCGATTCCAGGCACCGAGTCAGTCGTTAATACCAAAACCGAAGATCTTCGCGAGAAGGTCATGGCGCTGACGGCAGGAAAAGGAGTAGACGCCGTCTTCAACACCGTAGGTGGCCCACTCTTCGAGCCGGCGTTGCGGTCGCTCAAGTTCGGCGGCCGGCAAGTCGTTATCTCCAGCAGGGATCCGCAGGTCAGTTTCAATCTGGTCGACTTCTATCACAATTTCTCCCGCCTCCTCGGTGTGGATAGTTACGGCTTAACTTTGCAACAGATAGCCGAAATCGAGAACGAGCTCAACCCCGGTTTCGAATCGGGAATATTGAAACCGCCGATAATAGAAATTGTTCCATTCGAAAAAGCCGTGGACGCATACACCCGGATTGCCGCCGGTCAGGCAAAAGCGAAACAGGTCCTCAGTTTCAACTAGCGCGACGGACGAAGAGCAAATTCCAATAAGGGACGGAGATTCGATATGAACCCAATTACGCCAGGAAAAGACAAGCTGGGATTAATCGGCATCGGCTTTATGGGTCGGCCCATCGCGCAGCGGTTGCTCGAAGCCGGATTCCAACTAACTGCTTATGACCGGAATCCCAGCAAGGCGCAGGAGCTAGTTCAATATGGCGGCGCCGCCGCCGCAAGCATTACGGAGCTCGCCTCCGGTTGCGACGTGGTGCTGACCTGCCTCGCAAATGATGAAGCCGTCTTGGATGTTTTCAGCCGGGCAGATGGCGTTTTTGCCAGCGCGCGTCGCGGCTCATTGCTCATTGACCTGAGCACGGTATATCCCGAGACGTCTGAGACACTCTCGCGACTGGGCGCTGAGCGCGGGGTTAATTTCCTCGACGTGACCATGTCGGGCAGCACTCCTATCGCCCAACAGGGGGCGCTCGTTCTGTTCGGCGGCGGCGACCGCGATAGCTTTGACGCTGCAGAGTCAATCTTTCGCGCGATCGCTCGAAAGTATTTTTATGTAGGGCCCAGCGGATCGGGAGCGACGATGAAGCTTGTGGTCAATAGCCTGCTGGGAATCGGAATGCAGGCTATCGCCGAGGCCGTTGCGCTTGGTGAGAAGGCTGGCCTCGATCGCGATCGTTTACTGGAAGTGCTGGCACAGACTGCGGTTGTTGCTCCGGCGCATGTGGGTAAACTGGAAATGGCGATGAATGCAGATTACAGCCCGCAATTTCCGCTGCGCCTGATGAACAAGGATTTCGGACTGATCCTCAAGCTCGCGTCCGCGATCGGCGCTCAAATGCCTGCGGCACGAGCGGCATTTGAGATCAACGAGGCACAATTGACGCCGGGAAGTGAACAAGACTTCTCCGCCGTGATTCTACAAATGGAAAAGCAAGCGCATTTGGATTCTGCGGGCGGTAAGGGACCGAATCGAATCGCCGCCGGCTCTTAACAGCGCCGCTCCACACCCTTACAGAACTGCCCCTTGAATTTCCCCGAAAAGTGTGTTAAGGTAATTAGAAGTATGACTTATCGAGATAGTTATAGAACGAGGAGCCGAGCGCTCAGACGGCAATCGAGCGCAAAAGCTCCCATTTCTACTCGATACACCTAATTATTAGAAATCCGGCTAACTCAAACGAAACAAACAACCGAGGCCAGTTCTACTCGATACAAAATGGCCTACTCCAGAGCGCACTCTTTAACAGCGTAGCGCTTCTCGCAAGGCGCGGTTTCGTTGACGCCGCCGCCCACCGCCACCTTCGCCGAACTCGGCGATGCGGAAAGTGGAGCGGAAAGCGATGTGGACGTAGAGAGCGAAGTCGAGGGAACGACTGTGATCGTTGTCGTCGGCGGATTTGGATCCGTGCGGCCGGAATTGTCCGTCACGGTGAGCGACGCGACGTAAGTGCCCGGAGTAGCGAAGCTCACAGTTCCCGTGGCAGCACTGGAACTGGCCGGAGTGCCGCCTGGGAACACCCAGTCGTAACCGGCGATCGAGCCTGCTGACGATGTGCCGGTTCCAGCGAAACTTAGCGACTGCCCTACGGCAACGGTGATATTCGATGAAGGGCTCGTGATCGTTCCGGTTGGCGGCTTACCAGGGTTGGTCATGAGCTGCACGAACTTCGCGACCGACGGCACGCCCGAAGAATTCAGAATAAACAGGAGGTAATAGCCTGGAGGCGCGAGGTTGCCGTTCGCAGGGGACATAACATTCAGCTTACCGTCCTCCAGTGTGAACGACAGGCCGACCATTCTTTGATCCATGTCAAACGAGTGAGTCGGCGTGCCCGCGCGGATTAAAACAACTGAAGCAATATGGTTAGCAAATGGTGAGTGAATCGTGAAGCTGGTGTTGTAACCAAGCACGCTGGAGCTGACGTTCGTGATTCTCGGCCGGCTCGCATGCGTGCCGTCTGAGTTGTAGAGATACGCCGGCGTGTAGATTTCCATGTACGGCTCGTAAGTACCGCGCTCTGGGTTGCTTCCGAGCAGCAACACGGTTGCGTCGGGAAGCAGAAGCGAATTCGAGTGATAGAGGCGTGCAAAAGAGTTGGCTCCGGCGGAAGTCCTCGCGCCAGTGTCCGGATCATAAATATCGGCGTTCAGGCTTTCTGTCGTGGCGTCTTCGTCGTTAATCGAGCCGCCCGTTGCGAGGATTTGCCCACTGGGAAGTATGGTGGTGTTCATCTCGATGCGCGCTTGCGACATCGGAACTCCGTACGTCCACGCAGGAGTAGCGACGGAAAGATCGATAATTTCTGTCGTGTCCGTTGCGGGATTCCCGCCGCCAAAAATCATGACGCGGGGCTTGAATCCGTTGGCCGGAGTTAAGGGCATGAGGACGGAGGAGCCGTAGGTCCGCGTGCCGCTATATTGCGTATTCGCAATATTCATCGTCCATGTTTGAGTCAACGGATTGAAGAGGCTAGAACTTGTGGTTGGACCAGAGTAGAAAACGTTGCCATCAGGCAACACATGCATACGAGGATAGAGAGGCGGAGTCCAGGGAGCGGTGTAAGGCACGCTCCATCCCGCGCCAAGAGTGAAGAACTCGACGGTCGTATTGGTATTTCCGGTGAGGCCTAGGCCCGAGAAAACCATGACGCGTCCGTCCGCCAACACCGTGCTTGTCGGATACCACCGTCCGTCAGCCATGGATTGTTGGTCTGCAAAAGTCTCCGTTATGGGATCGAATGCAGAAGTTTTCTGCTGGCCGTAAAAAGGATCGTATTGCAACGTTCCGCCCATAACAAATGGCCGGCCATCGGGCATTACAACCATACCGTTGCAAAACATGTCCCAGGTAATAGGCATCGTGGTCACGGTATCGTTCGCCGGGTCCCAAATCGCCGCGGTGTAGTCCGTGTCCGGCGGATAATTGCCTGAACCAGAAACGACCAGCACTTTTCCTGTGTGCATCAATGCGACGTGAACGGGGTTAATGGGCATCGTCGTGGTGAGGGTCTGCCAAGTGCCGGTGACGTTTGCTTGTGCGCGGACGCTCGGCACAATACCCGCCAGCGCGGCCGAAATGATTATGGCAGCCAGCGGCGCAGGCAACGCCGTTCTAAATGGACTCCGACGGCTTAATTCTTGCCGAGAAATCTCACGTGCCGGGCGTGAACGCAGATACCTTTTCAACATAGAATTTTCCTGATGAAAGATTTTGTGCAGAGCAGGAACTAGACCCGTTGTTTCAGCTACCAGCTAGGGGTTTTTTTGAGTCGAGAGGTCCCTAGGGTAGCGAGATCAAAGTTCCCTTTTTGTAGACAAGCTATTCGACGAGCCCGTGGGACCTAGACCGGTCACTCCAAGTTGAATCGCCTTGAACGGGGGTTGTATGTGTATCTCTGCGGCACACGGGTGTCAAGGTCCATTGAAGCCGGCGGTACGTATGGTACGAGACCTAAATGCCATGGAAACGGACAGATAGACTCGGACTTGAGTCAACGAATGGCGAGCAAAAACTTAGGGACAGCTACATTTCCATCTTATGAGCCGGAGCGAGGTCCCACACTCGCCAAAACTCCGCCATCTCGGCGGGCTTACCCAGGGTAACGCGGATGTAGTTGTCGAGCGGCGGGAATGGGCGCCCGATTTCGACGGCGTTTTTCTTGAAATGTTCGATGACATCCGGGGAGGGACGTTGTGCGTTCATCATGACGAAGTTCGCATGCGAATCGATGGCACGTAGCATTCGCGCGTTGGCTTGATTGAAGAACTCCTGGCGACTGTCAGCATTGCGTTTCACGCAGGTGGCAACGTACGCGGTGTCATCGAGCGCGCTGACCGCGGCCATTGCCGCGACGACGTTAATTCCGGAGGGGAGGCAGCGCATCGAAAGCGTGCGCGCGATTTCAGGCGAAGCGACCGCGTAGCCCGCGCGGATGCCGGCTAAGCCGTAGGCTGTCGAGAACGTGCGGGTGACGATCACACGGTCATCGTTTACGGGCTGATCGATGAATGACGCATAGCTGGCTGTCGGCGGAACGAAGTGATGGTAGGCCTCGTCGATGAGAACCACTATGGTGCGGGGAAGCTTTTGGAGAAAATCTTCGATATCGCGACGCGGCGTGATGCTGGCCGTCGGATTATTGGGATTGCAGATATAGATCAGGCGCGTTGCGGCGTCGGTTCGGGCGAGCATGGCGTTGAGGTCATGGGCGTAATTCTTGCTGAGCGGCACAGTTACGATTTCCGCGCCGGCAATCTTCGCGGCCGCGCCGAGGTATTCATATGTAGGTAGCGCCGTGACGACTTTCTTTCCAGGGCCTGCGAATGCTGCGGCGGCTGCGGCAAGTATCTCGCTGGAGCCGCATCCCAGAACGATTCGCTCCAGCGCAATTCCGTGAAGCCTGGCGATGCGCTCGAAGAGATCACGGGTCTGGGTTTGCGGGTAGCGATTCGCCGAGTGCACTGCTCCGCTCATGGCGGCGATTACCTGTTCAGAGGGGCCGTACGCGCTCTCGTTGCGACTTAAGATGATGGGTTTCCCGGACGGCGCGTCATTGAGCGAGCGCGGAGAAATTCCAAAAGCAGTTTCTGCGATTGATGGGAGCGCGGCAGTCATCGCTGCGCTGGCGGCTAATTGGCGAAGAAAATTCCTTCGGGATGCCGACATGAACTCCTCCGTATGGGAAGCGCTCCGTTGATAACAAGGAATTGTTCATGAGGTCAAGGATGGGATCGAAAGATGATTAAGTAGAGATAAAAAGGGTGGCGTCGTTCGCGGCGCTGAGTGTTGCTGAATCGACGTACAGCCACGTGCGAAGAGCAAATCGTTCGCGTCAATGATGACGCGGTCCGGTTCGGCATTGAGTTCCCCGAGGCTCGGGGCTCTGAAGTAGTTGGGAGGGCTGAAACGCGCATCCGAGGCTGGGCCAGACATGAAGAAAGAAAAGGCTCACGTCTCGGCGCGATTGCTCCACGACGAGACGTGAGCTACAGAGGATGTCCGCGTTTGCTACGGTTACTGTTGCGGTTGTGATTGAGGTTGCGGTTGTGCAGCGGGCGGAGTGCCGCCGATCTGCGTGCCGATTACTTCACCGGAAATTATGATTTCGACGCGGCGATTTTGCTGGCGCCCTTGATCCGTGTCGTTGCTGGCGACTGGATTGGACTTCCCATAGCCCGTCGCGGTAATCGATGAAGCGTCCACACCTTGCTGGACGAGATAATCGCGAACCGTATCGGCTCGTTTTTGCGAAAGCGTCTGATTGATTTCATCGCTGCCGATGCTGTCCGTGTATCCCTCGATAGAAAGCTTCAGGCCGGGATGGCCAATTACGATGCCGGAAAGTTTTGCGAGCGCTTCCCTGGCGTTGGGACGCAGATCGTATTTTCCGAAAGCGAAGAGCACATCAGCCATGTTGACTTTGAGCCCGCGGGGGGTGTCGGTGGTGGGCAGGATCCGATTGAATTGCTCGAGCAATTGCGCGCGAAGCTGCTGCTTTTCCTGCTCGGAGCGGGCAGCGGCATCCTGCGCTTGCTGCGCTCTCATCCTTTCTTGCTCGGCCTGTTGCTGAGCAGCAAGGCGCTGGGCGTCAGCGCGCGCGCTAGCTGCGGCAGACTGCGCCGCATCGCGCTCCGCTTGTAGTTTTTGCATTTCGGCTTGTTGACGGGCGGCGGCTTCCTGCTGCTGGCTTGCGGCGGCGGCGTCAGCCTGCGCCTTGGCATCGGCTTCACGACGCGCAGCGTCCGCTCGCTCTTGAGCCGTGCGTTCCTGCTCCTGACGGTCGAGAGTGATGTGCCGGGCATCGGCGGCGTTCTGCACTGCGTCACGGGAAGCCTGAACGATTAATTTCTTGTTTCCATTCTTGGCGACGAGTTCCTGAGCCTCCGTCAACGAAGCTTGTGCCTTGTTCAGCGGGTCGGGGGCATATGTTTTCGCGCCTGCGGTGATGGCGATTTCCACCGCGTTTTCAGCTTCGAAAAATTCAAGCGGTACCCTGTTATCAGATTTGGAGAGCTTGGGACTGGTGGCTGAAACTGTGTAACTGTAAGCGCCGCGATCGAGCAATTGATAGTTTGCGGGGGCCTGCTCGATTGTTCCGGTGGTTTCGGGCAACACGGCGTTTTGCAGCACAACGACGTTGCTCGGCTGCGAGACGGCGAAATATGGCTCCGCAGTCACGATGAGGCCGAATGTCTGCAGTGACGTAGTGACGTCAATTTTGCTCCTGTCGCCATCCAAAAGAATTTCGCCGAGGTTGTTGGACTTCCCTTCCGGTGTAATGGCCCACAGTACGTACGTTAAATATTCCTGCCCGAACTTTTGCGCGGATTCGAGTTTGCTGAATTCGGCGTTGATTTGGATGCGCCCTACTTTGCCGGTCACTTGCGCCTTCCCTTTTGCGAAGGGCAAGAGCGGCGAGCCCTGAAATCCGATGGTGGTGGCACCGCTGCGGTGCTGGTAGTTGATGGTCACGATGCTGGCCGGCACCATGGTGATGTGATAAGTAGGCCGGCTCTGCGGCGAAGTATCCTGGGAAGTAGTCTGACCCCAAACTTGGCCTGCGGCTGATAGCGATAGAAGTACCGCCAAACAAAACAATGTCGCCCCTCTTCTCATAATCCCCCCTTTATCCTGATGATATCTTCTGCTTCCCTCAGCCCCTCCGGCTTTGGGAGTTCACTGCGTTTAACATTGCGTTAACGTCTGCCTCTTAGATGACCCGCGCACGGCATCAGGCGGATTTAATAATATCGATGTCACCGCTTTTGCGCAGAACGTGAACGGCTACTTCCGAACCGTGCCTGCGAATCAGAAAATCGGCGACCGCATCTCCGAGCCGAAAATTCTGAATGCGAAGTTCGTCGAGACTGACGGGCAGCCGGGGATTTGCCAAGTAAACTTGCCGTTGCCGATCGTGAGCTTCAAGGCCGAGACACGCCTGGAGGAGCAAGAATACGGATCCTGCAGCCCAGGCCTGAGGTGAGCACGCGACGGGATATAGGGTCGGGCCGCTTGATTCAGGGCGCTTATGAAAACCGCAAAAAAGTTCGGGGAGGCGCTGCAATTCAACGTAGCGGCTGGCCTCGTACAGGCCATCAAGAATTTCACAAGCACGTTCCTGCATGCCATAGAGCGAGAAACCCAGACCGATGAGAGCATTATCGTGCGGCCAGACCGAGCCATTGTGGTACGACATGGGATTGTAGCGGGATTCAGATGCGCCCACGGTGCGAACGCCCCATCCTGAAAAGCATTCTCTGGCCATCAGCGACGCGGCAACAGCTTCGGCTCGCTCTTGGCTGGCAATTTTGCAAAAGAGAGGATGTCCCGCATTGGAGGTACGCACGCGGCATTGTTGCTTTTTGCCGTCGAGAGCGAGCGCGTAGGTGCCCAGCTCATCGCACCAAAACGCCTCTTCGAATTTCGCTCGGAGCACTTCCGCCTCTGAATCCAACTTTTTGGCGAGATCGGGCTCGTCAAACGCACGGGCGAGAAGAGCGGCGGCTCGCTTGGCTGCGTACACATAGCCCTGCACTTCGCATAGCGCAATTGGCGGCTCGGCCAACGTGCCGTCGGCGTGAAAGACGGAATCTTGTGAATCCTTCCAACCCTGTTGCACCAGGCCTTTTGAAGAACGCCGTTCGTATTCGACAAAACCGTCGCCATCGCGATCGCCGTAATCGTCGATCCAGGTGAGGGCACGCTTGATATTTGGCCAAATGTTTTTCAGAAATGCCGCGTTTCGCGTTCTAACGAAATAGCTGCCGGCAAGCATTACGAAAAGAGGCGTGGAATCGATGCTGCCGTAATACCGGCCGAATGGAACTTCCTTGGTGGTAGCCATCTCGCCGCGGCGCATTTCATGCAGAATTTTGCCGGGCTCGGCGTCCTGCTCAGGTACTTCCTCGGTTGCCTGCGTCTCGGCAAGGTACTTCAGAACGCCCTCCGAGAAACGCGGCGCCATCCATAAACACTCGAGCGCGGTGATAATTCCATCGCGGCCAAAAACTGTGTCGAACCACGGGACACCGGCGTAAGGATAGGGGCCTTCCGGATTGCCTTCCGTCAACATGCGCAGATCCGCGGCTGAGCGATTCAGCCATGAATTAAAGCTTTCGCTGGAGGTAGTGATTCGACATTCGTCGATGCTGTCGGGATCAAATTGACGTCGTAGATCGCGAAAGGCCGTCTGAAATATCGGAAACTTTTTGCTGTCACGATTGCGTTCGCAGGAAACCGTGCTGAAAATGGATTTTTCTTCTTTGGGCGCCAGAGTTATCTGGAACGAAGCCTCGCGGGTGGTGAGAGACTGTGGGCGCGGCGAAAAGGCGAGGCGGGTGCGGCGCAATACGTCATCCAAGCCCTTGTACGCGAGGATCGCGGCGTTTCCCTCGACTTCATCCGGCAGACGTTCGCCCTTGCGGATTCGTTTCGTGCCGCGTACTTCGAAGATGTCAGCGAAATCGGCGTCGAAGTTCAAAACGAGCGAAACGCTAACGGGTTCGCGGCCGTAATTTAGCAGGCGAATATGCTGGTAGAAGCTGGTGGCACGAAGAAATTCCAGACGGAAGATGTGAACGGTGCCGCGCGGCAGGGTGTCGTCGCTCTTCTTAGTAGGGCTGTCGAGATTGGTGAGATCAACTGACAAAAAAGAATTATCCTCGCGGATTGTTGAACTCAGAAGCAGCGGCTGCTGCTGATTGACGCGCAGGGCGAAGCGGGATAGGTGGCGGCTTTCAGCGTGGAAAAGCCCGAATTGCGAGAGTCCGAGAGCTTCGAAATCTCCATAGCGATTGAAAACGGCAAAAGTATCGCCGTATTTGAGCACGCGCGTGCGGTCGTCAGCTAATGCGGAAGAAGCGCGAACGTAGTATTCATCTTCGACCCGGACAATGTCCGTCAAACGAAACCATCCTAGAGAGTAAGCATCGAGTCAGTCTCCGGCATTCCGGCGGTGACAGTCCTCGTGCTCAACATCGCTTCGTATAGCTTAACGTAATCGCGGGCCATCCTCGATGAAGTAAATCGCGCTTCGAACTCTTGGCGGCACGAGGCGCGGTTCAGGGTCCCGGCTTGGGCGACCGCCTTTACTGCGTCCGGAATGTTATCCACGATAAGTCCGCTCACACCGTGCTTGAGCACTTCGGGGACTGAGCCGCAATTGAACGCAATTGTCGGCGTGCCGCAGGCCATCGCCTCGATCATGGTCAGACCGAATGGCTCTGGCCAATCAATCGGGAAAAGATGCGCGTAGGCATTTCCAAGGAAAGCGCACTTTTGCTGTTCCGTGATTTCGCCGATGTATTCGACATTCGAGTGGGCTGCAAACAGCGGCTTGATTTTTGTTTCGTAATATTCGCGATCCACACGATCTACTTTGGCGGCGATCTTCAGCGGCATGCCGGCTTCGACGGCGATTTTGATGGCGCGATCAACGCCCTTCTCGGGGCAAATTCGCCCTAGAAACGCGAGGTACTTTCCGCTTCCGTCACCTTGCGAAAGAGTGGCAGACAAGCCGTGATATACATTTCCAACCCAATTGGCCCACGGCAGAGGCTTGCGCTGAGCGCGGCTGATGGAGACTACCGGCATTTCCGCGTACTTTCGATAAAGAGGAGCCAAGTCTGGAAGATCCAACCGGCCGTGAAGCGTGGTGACATGCGGCCACCCCGTAAGCTTTGAAAGTGGAAAGTGCAAATAATCTATGTGGAAGTGAATGATGTCGAATTCATCAGCGCGTTCCATCACTTCGTCGAGCATAACGAAATGATGCGCGAGTTGGTCGATGCAGCCTTTGTCGAGACGTAGAGAACTTGGACATGCGGGGATGAGACGCGCGGCCGTCACTGAGTCGCCGCTGGCGAATAGAGTGATGTCGTGGCCTAATTCGACTAGTGCTTCGGTCAAATTCGAAACTACTCTCTCGGTGCCTCCGTAGAGCTTGGGCGGGACGCTTTCATAGAGCGGTGCTACCTGAGCGATTTTCATTTCATGTACACCCTGTGGTCGAATTCACGAACTAAATGTTCCAAGACCATCGTCGCGTTGCTCGCTGCCGCCTATAATCATACGCAATTGGTCCAAACAGACTTGTCTTGAATCGAACACTTGATGGCCCAAGCGTGTCTTTCACCCCACGCGGCGATGCGGCTTTTTTCGCTAACAATTCGATGACAAGAAGACAGTACCAATCGTTATAGCCCGCGAGCCATACACGGTTGTTGGTAAGCCGCGATTGGAAGCGCTGGCGAATCAAAAGCGAAGCTGACTGCGGCAAATAGCGACAAGGAAACTCATGTCGTTAGGCTGCCAACCGACGAAGCCGCGGTCGCGGTGGCCTCATCACATAGACGTAATCAACTCATGGCCTGGAAACTGAGTAACTCGACGGAAATTCCGCGTTTCATGGAGGAACGACAAATGGCTAGCGCGAAGGACATTCTGTTGATGCGGTTTATTCCCGAGCGATCGCAGGTGGGGCTTGCGATCTTGCGCGTGTCGTTAGGAGCGACGCTGTTTTTGCGGCACGGACTCGAAAAGCAGCCGGCACACTGGGCGCAGTTTATGGCTCATTTTCCCGACCCCATCGGAATAGGTTCTCATCCTTCTTTCTTCATTGCGTTCGTCTCGGATTTCATCTGCTCCATTCTGCTAGTCCTCGGATTCGGAACGAGATGGGCAGCCACCTACTGTTTCGCGAACATTTTTGTGGCGTGGGCTTTCGTGCATAAGTTTGCATTCTGGGGTAAAGGAGCGGCGAGCGATCACGGAAAGATCATGTTGCTTTTTCTCGGGGGTTTATTGGCCCTCGTCATTGCTGGTCCCGGAGCGCCATCCATTGACCGATTGCTTGCGCGACAACCCTAACCGAGTGGGATAGCGGCCCCGCGTCAACTATTGCCAAATATTATGAGTGTCGGGACAACTGTGTATTGTGCTCGCGGCAAGTTGTGCATAGTTTGAAGTTGTCCTATGAAATCGCGCCAAAACTCAACCATCGCGACAAAATCGGGTCGCGGGAAGTCTGGTGGGAACTCGAATCCGACACAAGTGCCGCGACCAGGGCGCGTTCGAACGGAGCGTGTATTAAATAATTCGGATATTGCAGAACTGCTGGCGCAGGAATCCGAAAAGGCTCGACCTCCGTTGCAGCGAGCTTTCCGCCGTGCTGCCCGCCGCGCGTTTCTTTGGCCGGAAGAGGCGTCCGACATCGTGGCACAGAACCGTTCCCTGGCCGAGTTGTCTGGAATTGGACCATATCTCGAGAAAAAAATCCGAGCATGGATGGCTGATCCTCCTGCGGAATTACCCGTACCTGAGATCCGTACTGGATTTCTAAGCATGCCGAAGGCTGAAGCAGCGTTGGCAAAGAAGCCCCAGTGGTTGAGCTTGCTCAAAGGCGACCTGCAAATGCATAGCAATTGGAGCGATGGTTCTGGCTCGATTCGCGAAATGGCAGACGCGGGAGTTGAACGAAATTACGAGTACATCGCGATCACCGATCACTCGAAGGGACTCAAAATCGCGGGCGGGATTGATGAAACGCAACTCTCGCAGCAGGCGGAGGAAATCGAGGAAATTAATCAATCGCTCCAAGAAACTGGGACAAAACTTCGTGTGCTGCGTTCCATCGAACTAAATCTGAATCCTCGCGGCGAGGGTGACATGGAGGAGCGAGCATTCGTGGGATTAGACATCGTCGTCGGCTGCTTTCATTCCTCATTGCGAAAAACGGAAGATCAGACAGAACGTTACCTGGCAGCGCTGCGTAATCCAGCGATCCAGATTCTGGGGCATCCGCGTGGGCGTATCTACAATTTCCGCGTGGGCCTGAAGGCCGATTGGCCTCGCGTTTTCGCGATGGCGGCGGAGCTGGATAAGGCCGTTGAAATTGACTCGTATCCCGATCGCCAGGATCTTAGTCCGGACTTAGTTTTGCTCGCTAAGAAAGCCGGATGCCGGATTTCTCTCAGCACCGATTCTCACGGGCCTTCTCAGCTTTCTTTTATCAAGTTAGGGCTGGCGTCGGCCATGCTTGCCGGTATCAAAGAGGAGCGCATCCTGAATTTCATGCCACGTCAAAATCTTCTGAAGTGGGTCCAGAGTGTGCGGAGCCGAAGCTAGAAGCTAGATTCTTTACTCTCGTTCGTTTATGCGCCGCGCGGGCTAGACTGCGGAGTGCTTTCCTACGAGATTGCCGTAGCCCCTCTAGGGCTTAAACCTTATTTCCTTCCGCTGGTTTGACTGTTCTTCTGTAACCGCACATCTGCCGCCAGGTTGGAATTGCACTTACGCCAATTCAATTTTACGTGGCGTTTACGTGGCGGCCGATTTTGCTGAAACAACAAAGGAGCTAATCATGGCACACGATGACGTTAAACCTGACTCGCCGTCGCATACTCCCGGAGTCTCCCGGGGAGAGGATCGTCATAAGGGGAACAAAGAGGAGCGAACCGGGCGAAAATCCGGCGACGCCACGAGCATAAAATCCGACAAGCGAAAGCCTTCCGATCCCAAGATGCCGGAAATGCCGCCAGCCTGACGCAGATTTTTTGATCGCTGGTGGCATCGCGAAATTCAGAACTCCACGGTAGTGCGTACGAGCGCCTCGCGAAAAACTGGTGTTGACGCGACGGCAAAAGCAGCGGTGCGCAAGCTGCTGACTCAATGAATCAAAAGGAGATCAAATGGCTGCTGGAACACGAGAAGCAAGAAGTTCGTACACTGCTGTAGTAAAAAGATCGATTCTCGGCGCGAAGGTTGTTAATGCAGAGCGCGAGGATCTCGGAACGATCGAGGACTTGGTCATCGATCTCACGGACAATCGCATAGCCTATGCGATTTTGTCGTTCGGCGGGTTTCTAGGCGTGGGCGACAAGAACTTCGCTATTCCGTGGGAAGCCCTGTCTTTTGACTTGTCGGCCAAAACGGCCGTTCTAAAGATTGACAAGGACCGGATGACGAACGCGCCCGGTTTCGACAAGGACAATTGGCCTGACATGGCGGATGCGACGTGGGGCAAAGAAGTTCACAGCCACTATGGCTACAAGCCATATTGGGAAGAGGCAAATCCAGGCAATCCCAATCAAGTCGCGGTTTCCGGAACAGAAACAAAAAGATAACTGAACGATAAGCGAACGAGGCTTACAAACGCGGTGCGAGAACCATCTCTCGCCCCCCCCGACGCTAGAATTATGCACAAACGCCCATCGAAGAGTTCTCAGAATACCAACGCAGAAACTTCCGAACCGTGGGGAAAGAAAAACGCCACCGCTATTTTGTTCGATCTGGATGGAACGCTGATAGACAGCGCCTACGAACATGTGATGGCTTGGAAAGAGGCACTCACTGAAGATGGCATTCATGTTCCGAACGCGCGAATTCACCGCTGTGTGGGCATGAGCGGCAGACTGATGCTGCGATCTATTTTCAAAGAAATGGGACGGAAAATCAGCGAGTCACGAATCGACCACCTGGAGAGGCTTCATAAGAAGAGATTTGAACGAGAATTGCCGTCCATACGCTTGCTGCCCGGAGCCCGGGAACTACTGCGGTACTTATCCGGCGTGCGCGTGCGTTGGGCGATTGCCACGAGCGGTGACAAAGAAACCGTCGGTAAAATGATTAAACCGCTTCACATACCATCGGGCATTCCTGTAATTACCGGCGATCACGTCGAGCGCGCCAAGCCCGATCCGGATGTGTTCCTAGAGGCGGCTTCGAGCCTGGGCGCGCAGCTCAGTGACTGCATCGTGATCGGCGACAGCGTCTGGGACCTGCTGGCGGCGCGACGCGCGAAGGCACTCGGCGTCGGCCTGCTCTCAGGCGGCTACGGCGATGCTGAACTCTTTCAGGCCGGAGCGTATCGTGTCTACGAGAATCCCGCAGACTTGCTCGAACGCATAGCTGAAATCGGCATTCAGTCTGAGTAGATCGCCGATAGACCTCTGCAAAATCGTGGTACTTACAGTGATCGTCGCAGACTAATGCGACAAGTTGGCCTCGAATGTCCTCTAACCAGCTGATAATGAATGACATCCGCGATACTAAAGCGGGTGAATGCGAACTAGTGAATCGGGCAAAGACCGGCCACCAAAATGACTTCAAACGCCAGGCAAAGAACGGCGAATCCGACCATTTCAAAGGTGTCCATCATTTTGTTTCCTTCGGAGCAATCTCCCGGATGCCACGTGCGCTCTGGTGAGAGGCGAACCGCATCGCCAAGACCATCTTGGAGGGCGCCTCCGCGAGGGACAATGGCGCAGCTGTACCGGAATGAATAGGACCAGCGATTAGACCGAACTAGAGCAAAGGGACTAGGACAAAAAAACGAGTAGGAGGTTCCGGCGCTTTCTCATTGAGCCGGGTGAGATTACGCCGGCGCCGTGTACTGCTTGCGAATCGAGTCAACGATACTCGCGCGGCTTACTTTTGGCGGCAGTTGGTCATTATTTTCGATGGCGGCAACTTCCTCTGCCAGCGTCGAATTTTTCACGGACTTGCGCAGCCAAGTGGAATAATCATGGTTGCGCAGATGGTATAGCCATGTGGCGTCATCAATGCCTTCCGCGATTTGCGCAAAGAGCGTAAGATTTTGCACCCGTAAGTTCAACTTTCCATCGGGTCCACGGAAGTAGAAACTCTTGTCTTCTCCCAGTTCGCCGGTGGCATATTTGCGCTTGTGACGGCGGAGCTCCGCTTTCGGAGGCTCCAGCGTGACTCTTCGTGCTTCCCTTGGATCCAAATTCCAGACGAGCATTTCTCCCGAGCGCTCTTCGAGGCCGCGAAAGTCCGGCGAATCGAGTTCGCTGCCGGCATCTGGATATACTTCGCGGACGACACTCGCTGGCTCGGGTCCGATTGCTATTACTACGTTCACGGCATTTCGTATGGGTGCAGCGACCTTTTCCGGATGAACGGTTACCAGCGCCAAACTTCCGAGATCCTGTGGAATCGTCAGGCTGGCGGTACCCAGTTCCGCAGGCAGCAGATGGTGTGCCTCATCCACGACGATCCAGTGCGGGCGGCCCGTTTGCGCTCTCAGTTCTTGCAGCCGTGGCAGCAGGCTGGCGAAGAATCCAGGCCGATCTGCCAAGGGAATGCCCAACAAATTGACGCTCATTGAAGCGCGTCCTGTTCTCAGCACTTCGAGAATTTCCGTCACGCCGGGAATTCGGTCGGGGCCGCCGAGGGTAACCACATCTCCGAAGTCATCGTAATCGCCTTCAGGATCAACAATGCACACCTGGTAGCCACATTCGATTAACCGCTCGACAATGGCGGTGACAATGGTTGATTTGCCGGCACCAGATGGGCCCGCAATCATTACGCGAGAATCGTACGGTTTCAAACGGACTTCGCCACCGTCCACGCCGCGCCCAAGAAGAATTTCATGCCTCTTCAATCGCGGCGCTATGCTCGTCAAATCGTCAGCGAGCAACATCGCGATAATCTCTTCGACGCCGGCGCCGTGTGACGCCGTGGTCACAACATCCGCTCGCTCTTTTAGCGTCGGAAGCGCGTTAGCTACCGCTACACTGCATTCGCAGATGGCCAAGAAGGCGTGATCATTTTCTGCGTCGCCAAATCCCAAAGCGTTGTGACGGGAAAGTTTCAGTTCATCCAACGCGTGGGTCAACCCCGTGCCTTTGTTCACGCCCGAAGGGAGAATCATGACCGCGCCTTTATTGAAGATCACCTGAAGTTCGAGGCCTTGAGAGCGGATGACCTCGAGAACTTGCGTCTCGAACGGATGCCATGTGGCGACGATGCACTCCCCGACGTCCAGCGGCTGAATCTTTCGGCGACGCAACTCGGCGACGAACGCCGGCGGAGGCGGCTCGGTCAGCGCACGTTGTTCCTGCGTGGCGGGATTGTAGAGGACTGCACCATTTTCGGCGACCACCAGATCAAAGAGCGCAACATCGGGAAACGTGGCGAGCAAGTCTCCCATGATACGGCCGGTGACCAAGATCAATTTTCTGCCCGATGCGCTGACCCGCTTCAGCGCCTCTATCGTTGACGGTGCAACTTTTCCGTCGCTCGCGATAGTCCCGTCGTAGTCAGTTGCCAAGCACAAGTAACGCAATCGTTTCTCCCGTTTTACTCTTCATATTGCAGTCTTGATACACCGAAATCGGGTTAAAAAACTCAGCGCGGCGCATCGCCGGATACTTCACCATCGAGAGGCTCCGCGACAACCGAGCTTAGAGTGAAAGCTGTGTTCACCAAACCAACGTGAGAAAACGCTTGAGGGAAATTACCCAACAGGCGTCTTGCGTCCGGATCATATTCTTCAGAGAGAAGACCGAGATCGTTCCGAATGGTGAGCAGGCGTTCGAACAATCGCACCGCTTCGTCGCGGCGATTCTGCAAGGCATAATTGTCTGCCAACCAAAACGAACATGCCAGAAATTTGCCCTCTCCCGGCGGTAAACCATCAACGTTAGGATCTTGCGTGTACCGTCCCACAAAACCCTTTTCCATGAGATTCGTTTCGATCGCCTTGACCGTGCCAATAACACGCGGATCGTTCGCGGGAAGAAAGCCGACGAGCGGCATCATTAGGAGACTCGCGTCCAAATGCTTCGAGCCGTAGAACTGAACGAAGGAATTGAGATCGGCGTCAAAGCCTCGCTGACATACCTGGGCATGAATTCTTTCCCGCAGCCCTTTCCATTTGGCGACATCACCGGTGATTCTGCCCTTCTCTGCGGATCTAATCGGGCGATCGACGGCTACCCAAGCCATCATTTTGGAGTGAACGAAATGACGTTGCGGTCCGCGCATTTCCCAGATGCCATCATCGGGGTGCTCCCATCCGGTCTCAAGGAAATTGAGAAACGCCTCCCTAACGCCATCTCCGCCCTCTTTAGGCGGCCCGAGGCCGGCTTCGCGGCACTGAAATAGGGCGTTGACGATCTCGCCGTAGATATCCAATTGAAATTGTGCGTGAGCAGCGTTACCCGTTCTGACTGGCAGGGAACATTCATATCCTGGTAGCCAGGGCAGCTCGAGTTCAGTCAGTCTGCGTTCGCCGTGGAGGCCGTAGACGATATTCACTTCCGAAGGGCTGCCAGCCACGGCGCGCAGAAGCCACTCTCGCCACTCGAGAGCTTCGTCGTGGTATCCGGCATCGAGCAGACAACGCAGAGTGAACGACGCATCGCGCACCCAGCAGAAGCGATAGTCCCAGTTGCGTACGCCGCCGGGCCACTCGGGAAGTGAAGTCGTCGGCGCGGCTACGATGCCGCCAGTGGGCAAAAATGTAAGCGCCTTCAGCGTGATGAGCGATCGCAATACGGCCTCGTGCCATTTGCCTTGGTACGAACATCGGTCAGACCACTCTCGCCACCAGTTCTCGGTTTCTAGAATCGCTTGGTCAATGTTCAAAGGTTCGGGTTCTTTTCCCTCCGAGGGATACCAGGTGAGATCGAATGGTATTTTCTGGCCTTCAGAAACTGTAAATGTTGCGATGGTCTTGAGATTCTTCCCCTCCAGGGGCACTTGCGTGCGCATGCTGAGCATATCCGGTCCGGCTATCGCGGAAATCCCATGATCCGTGCGCCGAACCCAAGGCACAACGGAGCCGTAATCGAACCGAATGATGAGTTCGAAGTTCATCCGGACTTGGCCTCTTGTGCCTACGACCGTACGCACCAGCTCCGGCCTTTCGGTTTGAGGCGTCATGCAATCGACGAGCATCACCGATCCGCTTTCGGTCTCAAATTCTGTTTCGAGAATCAGCGTTCCATCGCGATAGCGCCGACGAATGGTGCGAATCGGTTCCGCAGGCGAGATGGACCAATGTCCATTTTCAGGCGTTCCGAGTAGCGCGGCGAAACAGGCCGGCGAATCAAACTGCGGGACGCAGAGCCAGTCAATGGAACCATGTTTTGATACGAGAGCGCCGCTATGGCAGTCGCCGATTAGCGCGTAATCTTCAATGGGCACGGACAAGAAACGGCCTCCGCAAAAACAGCATTCGTTTGATTCAAGAATCGTATCAGAAGAGGCAGCTTCTCTTCAGGCTGCGCGCCTGGAAAAGTTGCGACGAAAAGAAAATTAATGCTTGTAAATTTGGCCGCCCTTCATAATGAACGGAATATTTTCAAGTAGAGTAACATTTGTCGCGACGGCAGTGGGATCGTCTTGGACGGCGACGATGTCCGCCAACTTACCCGCGCGGATTGAACCTAGCTCTCCGCTGTGCCCGAGTAAATCCGCGGCGGCGCTGGTGGCGGATTGGATCGCCTGCATCGGCGTCATGCCATACTTCACCATGAATGCAAATTGCTTGGCGCTTGTTCCGTACGCGCAAACGCCCGCATCCGTTCCAAAAGCCAATTTCACTCCGGCTTGGACGGCTTTGCGGAAGTTATCGCGCTGGATTTGTCCTAGTTCGGCATCGTGCGCGAGAAAATCCGCTGGAATTGCTCCCGTCTTTCCCGCTGCCTGGATGCACTCTTCGTCGTAAATATCCATGACGAGGTAGGTGCCCCGCTTTTTAGCAAGCGCGATTCCTTCGTCATCAATGCGTGACGCATGCTCGACCGAGGTGACGCCCGCGTTGATAGCGTTCTTGATGCCCTGAGTCGAGTGCGCGTGCGCCGCGACCCGCAGGCCGAAGTGATTTGCTTCATCCACGGCAGCCTGGAGTTCCTCCATCGTAAACTCCTGTGAGTTCGGATTGCTGCCATGCTCGAGGACGGCGCCTGAAGACAAAATCTTAATGAGATCGACGCCGTCATTTGCGAGCTTGCGAATTACCTGGCGGACTTCCCAAGGGCTATTCGCTTCCCCGTAACGCAGATCGAACGGCAGAGTGACATCCGGAGCGGCGCCAGTCAGAGCACCCGCGCCGCCGGTGATGGTGACGTACGCGCCCGCAACAAACATTCGCGGGCCCTCGATATCCCCTCGGGCGATCGCATCGCGCATTGCCACTTCATTGAGCGCGCGATATGCACCGACGTCACGGACCGTCGTGAAGCCTGATTCGAGCATTGCGCGGGCGTTGGGCACGGATTCGAACGCAATCTCGGCGGCAGACTTTCTTAGATACGTGAGCGGATCTCCGCTTCCATTTTCGGAGCCGTCGGCAAGATGTGTGTGGCAATCGATCAGCCCGAGTAACACCGTCATGTTCGAGAGATCGACTACCTTGGCGCCCACGGGGATGGCAAGGTCTTTTTCTTTTCCGACGGCCGCGATCTTATCGCCGCTAATAATGATGATTTGGTCTGAGAGAACAGTTCCCGAGTCCGTATCAATAAGTTTCCCTGCTTTGACCACCGTGAACGCGTCCACCTGCTTCGATACCGGCTGCGGCTGGGATTGCGACTGGGCACAAATGAAGGGGGCGCCGATGGTAGCGATTGCGAACGCAGCTAGCAGACGATGTTTCATTGCTCTCATCTCCTCAGAATTTGCGAAGCTGCATTCTACATGTTCATTGGAGATCGAGAACCATGACGTGCCCTTCGCGCAAAAGGCGATTCCAGGGCCGAGGGATAACCGAATGAATGTAGGGCCGGCCCGCCTCGGCGAGCCCTACGGTTTCCGAAATTTGGCGCGGTGCGACGTGATCGCGGCAGGATTAGTTGCTGTCGAAGCTTTTGAGAGCTGGTCGGCTGGCGGTGGCTACGTTGAAGCACTTGCCGTCGAATAGAAATTCAATCTCGTAGGATTTTATGCTGCGCGGTAATTTCCTACCTCCGCGTCATTTTGCGCCGCGGCACAGTCGGTGGTTCCTTGCATCGCCGTGATCGCCAATCCAATTATTTCAACGGATTTCGCAGGCCAGAATTTGATGTCGCCTAGGCAAGTGTTGTTTGTATCTGACGCTGAGATCAATTTTGCGATCGTGGCTTTTCCAGACCCATCAAAATAAGCCATGAAGATTATCGTGGTGCTCTCTCCCTGGAAGGTCGAACCGCCGCGGCAGACGAGAAAATCACGACTGTCGGCATAGGCAAACTTGTGGCATTGCTCGGTGACCAGACCCTGATCGTATTTCAGTAACCGCGCGGCGCCTGATTTAAGCGCGAACATGAAACTTCCGCTGAAATTGCTGGCGTGCGAATCACAGCCGGTGCCATCGAGCAGCAGATTGTCGTCATGCGCAGAAGTGAAATGCCCGGGGGTCTCGGCGTATATTTCCCAGCCGCTGTGTCCGTCGCCGCGAAAATCCGAGCCTTCAGGGCAAACGCGGCATCCGGATACGCTGCCGTCTTTTGACCGTGTGATATCGGGCGGGCGACAGATTGTGCTGACTGCAGCTTCGACATCGACTGCGCGGACTCCCGCGCTTGCCGTATTGAACTTTGGCGCAGCTGCAGCTTGGCCCCAGCATGTGCGTGCAAGCAAGAGCGCGGTTAACATCGCGGCGAAACACAGCCCATTCTTCCGCCAATTCATCATAAGTGCTGGCGATTATAGCTTGTAATCGTCACTCGAGGACTTCCTCGAACTCACAAATCGATTCGCGCTGACGTGTTCATGGTGCTACTCTGGCTGGTCGCGGGGAACGATAGCATCTCAGCGCATTTCGATCTTCGTGCGAGATATTCGAATCGATGACGGAGATATTCCTGAACTCACCATCACAGCCGCAACGCTCAACTCCTGACTTGATCTTCGAGACGCTGAATGCATATCAGCGAACCTCCGCACTCAAGGCTGCGATTGAATTGGATGTATTTACGGCGATTGGAGAGGGCGCCGGGACGGTGGCAGAGATAGCACGTCGCACTCGAGCCTCCGAACGTGGAGTTCGTGCGCTCTGCGATTATCTCGTAGTATTTGGCTTCCTGACCAAGCAAGGCTCAGGCCAAGAGTCCGCAGAAGAATCGGCCGATGCACCAAGCTACGCGCTTAGTGCGGACGCCGCGAAATTCCTCGACCGTCGCTCGCCCGCCTGTATTGCATCGACAATCGGTTTTCTCGCGCTGCCGACGATGACAGACGCGTTCAAGGATTTTGCTGATGTAGTGCGCTCGGGCAAACCGCACGTCGCCGGCGGCGCGGGCACGACTGGCCCCGAAGACCCGATCTGGGTTGACTTTGCCATCGCAATGGCGCCGATGCAGGCGCCGCTGGCCGAGTTCGTCGCCAGGATTGTCAGTGCGGAGAGTCGGCAAAAATGGAAAGTACTCGACATTGCGGCCGGCCATGGTGCATTTGGCACTGCCATCGCCCGGCACAATCCCAACGCGGAAATTTTCGCGCTCGATTGGCCGCAGGTGCTGAAAGTTGCGCGGGATAATGCAAACGCGGCAGGAATTGGGGATCGCTTTCACGAGTTGCCTGGCAGCGCATTTGATATCGAGCTAGGCGGGGATTACGACATCATCCTCGTCACAAATTTCCTGCAGCTCTTCGACCCTCCAGCGATTGAGCGACTGATGCGAAAAGTTCACGCGGCTCTCAAGCCTAACGGCCGTGCCGTCACGCTCGGATTCATTCCTAACGAAGATCGGGTGACGCCGCCCGCAGCCGCGGCATTCGCGATAAGCATGCTTGGCACCACTAGCGGCGGCGACGCGTATTCGTTTCCTGAGTACGTGTCAATGTTTCGCCACGCAGGGTTTACGTCGAACGAATTCGTACCTCTTCCCGCGGGCCCACAAAGCGTAATCGTGTCGCGCAAATAAGAGAAACCGCAAACCTTTTTGGCCGCGGCCGATATCCGTAGAACCTACGCGGATCGACAGAAAATACCGCTGTCGCTAGCCAATTTTTCTGTACAATCTCGGGCCAGGAAGATGTCGCCATCGGTCTTACGTCGTTTGCGACGGTAATTCGCGAGGATCACGCGTATGCCAGACGCTTCCACGCCGCAGAGCTTTAGAATCGGCTCGACTAAAGAATCGATCCAAGAAATTGACGTTCTGTGGATCACGGCGGGGCTTAGCTGCGACGGCGACACCGTCGCGATGACCGCTGCCACGCAACCGAGTATAGAAGAATTAATCTCCGGCGCGCTCCCCTGGGTTCCCAAGATCAAACTTCGAAATCCGTTTCTCGACTTCGAAAACGGTGATGATTTCTTAAGAGATTTCCATCGCGCTGCGGAAGGGAAACTCGAACCGTTCATCCTCGTTATCGAAGGCTCGATTCCCAACGAGAAAAATAAGAAGGAAGGCTACTGGGCGTCGCTTGGCACGGACGCGAGTACGGGCCAGCCGATAACGACCTGCGAATGGATTGATCGTCTTGCCCCGAACGCATGGGCCGTGATCGCCGCTGGAACTTGCGCGACATACGGCGGCATACACGCAATGGAGGGCAATCCGACCGGGTGCATGGGCCTGCCGGATTATCTTGGATGGAATTGGAAATCGAAGACGGACATACCCATCGTTTGTATCCCGGGCTGCCCCGTGCAACCGGACAACTTCACCGAGACTTTGCTGTATCTACTCAATATGGCGGCGGGCCGCGCTCCGATGATTCCTCTGGACGACGCATTGCGGCCGACATGGCTTTTCGGGCAAACGGTTCACGAGGGCTGCGATCGTGGCGGATATTACGAACAAGCGGAATTTGCAGATGAATACGGCTCTAAACTTTGCATCGTGAAGCTCGGCTGTTGGGGACCCGTAGTGCAGTGCAACGTGGGAAAGCGCGGCTGGATGAACGGGATTGGCGGCTGTCCAAACATCGGCGGAATTTGCATTGGATGCACGATGCCCGGCTTTCCCGACAAATTTATGCCGTTCATGAATCAGCCTCCGGGATCGCTGCTTTCGTCTAACGCCGTGACGACTTACGGGCGCGCGATTCACGCGCTCCGTCGGTTCACGCAGGCATCTCTCAATAAAGAGCCGAGCTGGCGTGCAAAGAGCGCTCAAAAGTCAGGACAGGGTAATTCGCAGGTGTAACTCGAGGCAGGTATGTCAGAAGTGAGCCGATGGCCGGGAACAATGGGCGATTCTCTTGAGCCGCCGGCTGCAAATATGCAAACAACAGGTTCGGAGGAAGCTGAGACTATTCTTTTGCAACTCGCGGGTACGTACGCTCAGAACTTTTTGACTGAACTTGGACCGTCAACTCCCAATTCTAAAGCACCACTCCAGATTCCTGCCGACAAGAGCTCCCTCACACTCGAAGCCAGATACCGCGCGTTGATCGAAAAAATTCCCGCGATTGTTTTCATGGCGTTTATGGATCGAGGAATCGGCGAAGCCTATGTGAGTCCTCAGATCGAAGCGACGCTCGGCTTTTCCCAGCAGGAATGGCTCGAGGATCCAGTCCGTTGGTTCCAACAAATTCATCCGGAAGATAAAGAGCGATGGAGCATCGAAGCGGCGCAAATGTTTCTCTCCGGCCGGCCGCTGCGTTCCGTGTATCGGGTACTCGCGCGGGATGGCCGCGCGGTGTGGTTTCAATGCGAAGCGAATATGGTCCGGCACCCCGACGGACGGCCGTGGTTTATCCACGGAGTCGGTTTTGACATCACCGAACTGAAAAAAACTGAAGCGGCATTGCAGGAAGAGCGCAACGTTCTGTCCGCGATTCTGGATACCGTGGGAGCGCTGGTGGTGGTCGTGGATCGCGAGGGGCGAATCGTGCGATTCAACCGCGCCTGCGAATTGACGACCGGATATTCATTCGAAGAAGTCCGGAACCATCACATTTGGGATCTTTTTCCGGTCGCCGATGAACTTGAGCAAATGAAAGCGATATTTTCGGAGCGTCATAACGGCGACAAACCGATTGAATACGAAACGTATTGGGCCACGCGTCACGGCAGTCCGCGACGGATTTCATGGTCGAATACTTTTCTTCCTCATCGCGACGGCTCGGCCGAATTCATCATCGTGACTGGAATTGACGTCACCGAGCGGCAGCGTCTGCAAAAGACAATTCTTGAGATCAGCGGGCGCGAGCAGCGGCGAATCGGGCAGGACCTTCACGACGGCTTGGGCCAGCATTTGACCGGAATCGCTTTCATGAGCAAAGTGTTGCAGCAGAAACTGGCCGAATCCGCGCTTCCCGAATCGGCGGACGCAGACAAGATCTTGAAGCTCGTAAACGTGGCGGTCAGCAAATCGCGCGAACTCGCCCGCGGATTGCTTCCCGTGATGTCGGGAACTCATGGACTCACGTCAGGTTTGAAGCAATTGGCGAGTGAGGTGGAAGACTTATTCAAAATTTCGTGCCGGTTTGATTGCGACGATCAAGTTTTGATCGGCGATGTAGACGTCGCGACCCACCTGTATCACATTGCACAAGAAGCGGTGAACAACGCCATCAAACATGGCAAGGCGAAGCATGTGATTATCCGGCTTTCATCTTTCAAAAAAGTCTGCACCTTAACCATTACCGACGACGGCGTGGGAATTCCGGATATACCCAATTCCGATAGCGGGATGGGGTTGCATATCATGAAGTACCGCGCGAGTATGATCGGTGGAACGCTGCAAGTGGGGCGGGCGTCTCATGGCGGAACATCGATAGATTGTGCATTTCCGCTCAAGGATCGTGAGCCGAGGGTTACCGAATGCAAAGTATGACTGCGAAGACGGCGCTCGGTAGTTCGCCAAAAAAATACAAAGTTTATGTTGTTGATGATCATCCGATCGTTAGGCAAGGACTCGCGCTTATGATTAATCGCGAGGTTGACATGTTCGTGTGCGGAGAAGCCGAAGAGGCGCACTCTGCGCTGCAAGCTGTTACGACGGTTCAACCTGATGTGATGATTGTAGATATTTCTCTTATCGGGCCGGATGGAATCGAACTCGTTAAATCGATTCGCGCGCGGAATGTATCGCTTCCGATTCTGATGCTCTCCATGCATGACGAGTCCACCTATGCGGAGCGAGCGATTCGCGCGGGAGCCAACGGCTACATCATGAAACAAGAAGCGACCGAAAAAGTTCTGGTCGCGATACGCAGAATTCTCAACGGCGGCGTTTACCTAAGCGACCGGATCGCAGGAAAAATGCTACAGCAGTATGTGCGGGGCGCGACAGTAGTGCAGCACTCGCCCATGGCCGATCTTTCGGATCGGGAGCTTGAGGTCTTTCGGTTGATCGGCGACGGCCACGGTACGCGCCAGATCGCGGAAGAATTGCACCTCAGCATAAAAACAGTGGAAACGTACCAGGCGCATATCAAAGAGAAGCTTTCACTCCGCAATGCGCGCGAACTTATGCAACACGCGATTGAATGGAATTTGACCGAACGGCCCAGCTAGACGCAGATCATCGTTCGGTAAACAATCCTCATCGAACGATCTTCTCGATTTGCGACAGCAACTAATTTCTTGACACTTATCTCCATATTTTTGAGGCAGCATCAGGAAATCCCCGATATCGGATGGAGGTATTTTCCTGACGCTAAATCGGGGCGGCACCCTCTTGAGTCGCCATCGTCATCGGATGTATTTGGTGTTCGCGGACTATGAGCCGTGGCACCAGTGCGCCCGCCTGCAATAGCGCCATGCAGACTACTGGATTTCCGCCAAGACGACGCCGGTCCTATTACGCGGAAACCGAACGGGATCAGATCAGTCTGAGGGATTGAGCTAAGAGACGATTGAGCCGGAAAGGAGCGTCTGCTATGGCACCAGAAGCTATTCCCTACGGTCGAAAAACTCAGAAACCGCCGGCAGTAGCGGAGGTTCATGTCGTTTGGATTACGGCGGGCCTGGGCTGCGACGGTGATTCAGTATCGGTGACGGCCGCGATGCAGCCGAGCATCGAAGATGTCGTGCTCGGGGCCATTCCAGGGCTTCCAAAGGTCCACCTGCATAATCCCGTCCTTGCCTATGAAGTCGGCGACGACTTCATGAAGTTTTACTATCAGGCGGCGGAAGGAAAGCTCGAGCCGTTCGTTCTGGTGGTCGAGGGCTCGATCCCCAACGAAAAGATCAAGAAAGAGGGCTACTGGGCTGCAGTCGGCACCGACGCCAAAACCGGTCAGCCAATCACAACAAACGAATGGATTGATCGGTTGTCGAAGCAAGCCACTGCGGTGATCGCAATCGGGACCTGCGCTACATACGGCGGAATTCACGCAATGGCCGGGAACCCAACGGGATGTATGGGCCTCGCGGATTATCTCGGTTGGAAGTGGCGTTCGAAAGCAGGCCTTCCGATCGTCAACGTGCCAGGTTGTCCTGTCCAACCTGACAACTTCATGGAAACCGTGCTTTACCTCCTCTATCAAGTCGCAGGCCTCGCCCCAATGATTCCTCTCGATGACCAACTGCGTCCGACCTGGCTTTTCGGAAAGACGGTTCACGAGGGATGCGACCGCGCTGGTTACTACGAGCAGGCCGATTTCGCGAGCGAGTACGGCTCGTCGAAGTGCATCGTCAAGCTGGGCTGCTGGGGACCAGTAGTGAATTGCAATGTCACCAAGCGCGGCTGGATGGCAGGTATCGGCGGGTGTCCAAACGTCGGCGGGATATGCATTGGCTGCACTATGCCGGGGTTTCCGGACAAGTTCATGCCGTTCATGGACGAACCGCCGGGAGCCACGCTCTCGACAAGCGCGGTCGCACTGTGGGGAGGCGCGCTCAGAGCGCTCCGCGGTTTCACCAATGCAACTGTCAACAAGGAACCCAAATGGCGGCATCCACGACCTGAACTGACCACCGGGTATCACCCAAAGTCCTACTGAGTTACCAAAGGAGCCGAGATGGGAACAATTACTGGCACTTTGAAGGACACTCCGACCGGGAAACAAAACCTCGTCGAGATGAATTGGGACCCGATTACCCGAATTGTGGGCAGCCTCGGGATCTTCACGAAGATTGACTTTGGCGCTCGCCGCGTCGCGGAGTGCCATTCCACATCGTCTATCTTTCGTGGCTACAGCATTTTCATGAAGGGGAAAGACCCTCGCGACGCCCACTTCATCACCAGTCGAATCTGCGGTATCTGCGGCGATAACCACGCCACCTGCGCGACGTACGCGCAAAATATGGCGTTCGGTGTGCGTCCGCCCGCTCTCGGCGAATGGATCGTAAATCTTGGCGAAGCTGCCGAGTACATGTTCGACCACAACATATTTCAAGACAATTTGGTTGGCGTGGACTTTTGCGAGCAGATGGTCAAGGAAACGAATCCAGGTGTTTTTGAGAGAGCCGAGAGGACGGAATCGCCAAACGCGCGGCTCCATGGTTTCAAGACCATCGCGGACATCATGCGCGCTCTCAATCCGTTTACCGGCTCGTTCTATCTCGAAGCGCTTCAGATGAGCCGCATGACACGCGAGATGTTCTGTTTGATGGAGGGGCGCCACGTCCATCCGTCAACGCTGTATCCGGGTGGCGTCGGCACGGTTCCAACGATTCAGCTCTTCACTGATTATCTGGTTCGTTTGATGAAGTACGTGGAGTTCATGAAGAAAGTCGTGCCGCTACACGACGATCTCTTCGACTTCTTCTATGAAGCGCTACCAGGCTATGAGGAAGTCGGGAAACGGCGCATTCTACTTGGATGCTGGGGTTCGTTCAACAATCCAGCTGTATGCGACTACACGTACAAGAACATGACGACTTGGGGCCGCGCGATGTACGTCACTCCGGGCGTCGTCGTGGATGGCAAGCTGGTGACGACGGACCTCGTGGACATCAACCTGAATATCCGAATTCTGCTTGGCCACTCCTACTACGATGATTGGCAGAATTCAGAAGTGTTCGTAAAGAAGGATCCGCTCGGCAATCCAGTCGATCAGCATCATCCGTGGAACCAGACGACGATTCCGAAACCGCAGAAGCGCGATTTCGCCGGAAAGTACAGCTGGGTGATGTGCCCGCGCTGGTTCGACAAACGCACCGGAGATCACCTTGCGCTGGATACCGGTGGCGGCCCGATCGCTCGTCTGTGGGCCACTGCATTAGCTGGACTCGTGGATATCGGATACATAAAAGCCACGGGGAGCAGCGTGAAGATGTATCTGCCGAAGACGGCCTCGCTTCCGGAGGTCGAGTTCGAGTGGAAAATTCCGAAGTGGAGCAACGCCATTGAACGCGATCGCGCCCGGACTTACTTCCAGGTGTACGCGGCTTGTTGCGCGATGTATTTCATGGAACAGGCGTTGGCGGAATTGCACGCGGGACGCACGCGCACTTGGAACGAATTCAAGGTTCCAGAGGAAGCGATCGGCTGCGGCTTCCATGAGGCGGTGCGTGGAGTTCTTTCCCATCACGTCGTAATTAAGAATCACAAAATCGCAAACTATCACCCCTATCCGCCGACGCCTTGGAACGGCAACCCGCGCGATATTTACGGCACGCCGGGTCCGTATGAGGACGCGGTACAGAACACACCGATCTTTGAGGACAACGGGCCGGACAAGTTTAAGGGCATTGACATCATGCGAGCGGTGCGGAGCTTTGACCCATGTCTGCCGTGTGGAGTACATATGTACCTGGGGAAGGGCAAAGTTCTTGAAACTCACCACTCCCCGATGTTCGGCTTGCAGCCTTGAACACCCAGAGATGAAGTGAGGCAGCGGCTCCTAAAAGGGTAGGCTTGAAATCCGCGGAATGACACCGCCCCTTGGGAGCCGCGCCTCACTTCTTCAGCAACCGGGACAATCGAATGGCCAACCGCAATGAGTTTCAGCAGCGGGCACAAGCGATTGAAGACTTGATCCGCAAGCTGGAGCAAACAGCAGACGCAGAATTGCGCGCATCCGCGAAGCGCCTCGTGCAGGCTTTGATGGAGTTGCACGGCGAGGCTTTGGAACGCGCTCTCGAAATCGTGTACAAGAACGGCGCGGCGGGAGAAGAAATCATTGCGCGCTTGCAGCGGGATGAGCTCGTCGAGGGGCTTCTTTTACTGCACGGCCTGCACCCCGAGGATTTGGAGACTCGCGTTCGCGGGGCACTCGAAAAGACTCGTCCTTACCTGCAATCGCATGGCGGCAACGTCGAACTGCTGCACGTGGACGACGCAGGCGTGGTGAAATTGCGGCTCGATGGTAGTTGCCACGGCTGCCCATCTTCCGCGGTCACACTGAAACTCGCGATCGAAGACGCGATCTATGCAGCCGCGCCCGATGTCACGCGCCTCATCGTTGATGGCGTCAGCGAAGCGCCATTGCCGATTCCCGGATACGTGCCTATCGAGCAGTTGCAAAACAATGGGCACGCGCTTGATCAAAGTCGCGACGGTACCGAGTGGGAAGAAGTCGACGGAATTCACTCGCTTCTTCCGGGAGCAGCTTCAGTTCTTGATGTCAGCGGCTTGAAATTTCTTTTCTGCTGCCTCGACGGAGGTTACTACGCGTACGAAAACCGTTGCCCCGGCTGCGGCCATGCGTTAGATGGCGCATTGCTCGAGGCGGCGATGCTGTCGTGCCCATCATGCAAGTTGCGCTACGACGTCGTTCGCGCTGGACGTGGGGTGGATCAGACGGCTTTGCATCTCGCTCCGCTCCCGCTCCTGGTTGAACAGAATCACGCTAGGATCGCGATGCCTCTTTCGAAGATACAGCGCGGCGGAGCTGCATTGTGACTATCGCCTTCGTGCCGGCGCCCGAAAGTCCGTTCGCCACTCTTCGCCAATTTGCAAAGAAGCGAAGCGACGTCGAAAAATGCGAGCTATGTAAAGTGGATCTTGCGCCGGAACATCAGCATCTGCTGGAGCCGTCGGCGCGAAAGCTCGTTTGCGCCTGTGACGCCTGCGCCATCTTGTTCAGTCACAGGGAAGGCGCGAAATTCAAGCGAGTGCCGCGCGACGTCCGATTCCTAAGAGATTTCCGGATGACCGATGGGCAGTGGGAAGCGTTGATGATTCCCATCGGGATGGCGTTCTTTTATGAAAGCAGCGTTCTGAACAAAGAAGTCGCATTCTATCCGAGCCCTGCTGGCGCTACAGAATCGTTGCTAAGCCTGGATAGCTGGAAAGAAATTGTCGAAGATAACCCGGTATTGAAGAATTTGGAGCCGGATGTCGAGGCGCTGCTGGTCAATCGCGTAAATCCGACCCATGGATTCAGCGGAGCGGCGTGTTATGTCGTGCCGATCGATGAATGCTACCGGCTGGTCGGCTTGATTCGGAGCAACTGGCAGGGATTCTCGGGCGGAACCGAAGTTTGGCAGAAAATCGGCAGCTTCTTTGCCGATCTGCGAACCAAAGCCGGCGTAGAAGACGCGCGTACCGATGCCTGACCTCAATTTCCAAATCGAGGGCGCGTCGGTAATTCCCTTCTCCGCTGTACCTTCGCTCGGCTTCAAGATGCGCGTGAAAAATGCTGTGTCCGACGAAGTTATCCACACTGCGGCTGTCCGCTGTCAAATTCAAATCGAAGCCACGCGGCGCCACTACAGCCCGGAAGAGCAGGCGAAGTTGCTCGATTTGTTCGGAGAGCCGGAGCGTTGGAGCCAGACGCTGCGAAGCATGCTCTGGACTCACGCGAGTATCGTCGTTCCGCAATTCACGGGCTCGACCACCGTCGAGCTTCCTGTACCGTGCACTTTCGACTTTAACGTCGCTGCCACCAAGTATTTTCACGCGCTGAGCGATGGTGATTTGCCGCTTTGCTTTCTCTTCAGCGGCACTGCGTTCTACGAAGATTCCGAAGGAGCGCTCCGCGTTTCGCCGATATCGTGGGAAAAGGAAGCGAAGTTTCGCCTGCCGGTAAAGACATGGCGTGAATTAATGGATGCCCACTACCCCAATAGCGCATGGCTGTCGCTGCGCCGAGACGTTTTCGAGCGCCTCTATCAATATAAGATGCGCAGGGGCATTCCAACATGGGAGCAGACGCTTGAGCAGCTGCTTGCTGCCGTGGAACAACCGGTGGAATTGTGAACGCGAAGACTGTGGAAGAAATCGCGAATGCCGTTCTCTATGAAGGGTACATTCTGTACCCCTACCGGCCATCTGCGCTCAAGAACCGGCGCCGTTTCAATTTTGGCGTGCTCGCCCCGAAACCCGCGGAAGTGAATTCTGATCTTGGGGATGCTTGGGCGATGAGGTCAGATTTACTTGTGACCGGGACTTCTGGAACTGCGATCGTCGCGAAGATCAGATTCCTTCAACTCGTCGCGCGAAGCGTTGGAGAACTCTCGGAGCCGCTCACTGATCTCCCAGAAATCGGCAAACCGATTTTTGAAATCGTGGATTCATTGAAAGTCGCTGGACATTCGTACCAGGCATGGCAAGAAGCCGTAGAGCGCGAAGTGGGCGTCGAGGGGCAGATTGGGTGGCTGCTCCGTGAGCCACGAATCGCAACATTTTCGTTTCCTGAGGGGACCGAGCTCGAGCCGTTGCGCGAAACGGACGGCCGAATCGTGGGCGTTCTGGTCCGCAAACACGAGCCGTTGCGAGGTGAAGTCGAGCTTTCGGCCTTGCAGCTCAGAGACGGACTATTCCGTCTGACGTTGCGCGTTAGAAATTTCACTCCGGCAGATAATCAGTCTCTCCAAAGCCGCGATGAGCTTTTGAACTACTCGCTGGTTTCGACGCACGCCATTCTGACTACCGAGGGAGGGCAGTTCAATTCCCTTCTCGATCCTCCTGCGAAGCTGGCGGGAGAAACGGCCGAGTGCCAGAACTCCGGCTATTGGCCCGTGCTTGTCGGCGAGGAAGGCGAGCGCGACACGATGCTCGTCTCGCCCATCATTCTTTACGATTATCCAAAAATCGCACCGGAAAGCGCGGGGGACCTCTGCGACGGCACGGAAATCGATGAGATTTTAGCGTTGCGCATTCTCACCATGACCGACGAAGAAAAAGAGGAAGTGCGTAACGGCGATGACCGCGCCCGCCGCATCCTGGAGCGAACCGAATCGATGCCTGAAGAACAATTCATGAAACTGCATGGCGCGCTTCGCAGCGTACGTCCTTTAAATGGGGATGCGAGATGAATGAGTGGGAGTGGCGGCTACTCGAAGACAAGAACATTCTCGACAGCCTCGAGATCGGCGGCGTTGAAGTGCGGCCCGGCGACCACGTTCGATTGCGGCCTCGCGAAGGAGGCGACGTCCTGGACATCGCTTTGAATGGCAAGATCGCAACCGTCGAAGCGATTGAACAGGATTACGAAGGAAAATTGCATTTGGCGGTAATTATCAACGATGATCCCGGCCGGGACCTTGGCACTGAGCGCCAGCCCGGGCACCGTTTCTTTTTTGCGCCGGAAGAAGTGGTGCCGATTAACGTCACCGCGGATCGCGACGCCAATTCTATTCGGGCGCCTCGTATTCTTGTCGCCGGAATCGGAAACATATTTCTCGGGGACGATGCATTTGGAGTGGAAGTCGCCGGCGCGCTGGCGGATCGTAAGCTTCCGGAATCAGTTCGCGTCACGGATTTTGGTATTCGCGGTTTTGATCTGGCTTATGCGCTGCTCGATGGGTACGACGTAACCATTCTCGTGGATGCGTGCCCGCGCGGCGATGCTCCTGGAACGCTATACGTCGTCGAGCCCGATCTTGACGCGCTCGATTTGCCCGACGCAGCGGCGTCCATTGAAACGCATGGAATGAATCCTCTAAACGTTTTGCGCCTCGCCAAGACGATGGAGAAAAAGCTGAGCCGCGTGTTGCTCGTGGGCTGTGAACCGCAGGATCTCGGCGGCGAAGAAGGAAAGATGGGATTGAGCGAACCCGTCGCCGCTGCCGTCGAGCGCGCTGCCAGTTTGGTTGAATCGTTAGTAAGCAAAATCATCAAAGGCGAATCGCTCGAAGCTGGATCTCAGCTTCAATAGAGTTGCGCGCCAGCAGTGATTAGAGATATGGATAGTAACGAAAACGAAATGGGTATGTCGGGAGGTTGCCACATGTGTCTTGCGATTCCCGGAAAGATTGTCGAAATTTCCGACACGGATCGAAACTCCGCGTCGGTTGATGTGCTAGGCGTGAGGCGCCGAGTCGATCTCGGATTGCTCGAAGACGACAAGCCCGTAACGGGCGATTGGGTTCTCATTCATGTCGGTTTTGCGATGAGCAAAATAAGCGAACAGGACGCGATCGATCAAATGCGCACACTCGCGATGCTCGGAGAAACGGAAGCTGCGTTACAAGAAGTCCAGGGGTATGGCTTACACGACCGGGATGACAAGCGCCCGGGTGAGCAGCCTGAGGCATCCGCGACATCGCAAGCTGAGTGACCGCAGCAGCCGGATGGAGCAGATTTACACCGGGCAGATTGAAAGGATGTTGAAAGGACGCTATGCGATTTGTTGACGAATTCCGCGAACCGGAACTGATCAACAAGGCAGCCGACGAGATTCGCCGCCTCATGGATCCGGCGCGGCACTATCGGCTGATGGAAGTTTGCGGTGGGCACACGCACGCGATTTACAGGTTTGGGCTAAAAGATGTTCTGCCTCCAAATATCGAGCTGATCCACGGGCCGGGCTGCCCGGTTTGCGTTCTTCCCATGGGCAGAATTGATGACGGTCTGTCGATGGCAGCCGATCCCGACGTGATATTCACGGCGTTCGGCGACATGATGCGCGTTCCCGGCACGCAAGGGAGCCCGCTTGAGCATAAGGCTCGCGGAATGGATGTTCGCATTGTCTACTCCCCGTCCGACGCGTTGAAAATCGCCAAGGCAAATCCGGCGAGGCATGTGATGTTTTTCGCGATCGGATTTGAAACCACCGCGCCATCCACTGCGCTGATCTTAATGCGCGCGAAAGCGCAAGGGCTCAAGAATTTCTCGGTGTTCTGCAATCACGTCACAATTATTCCTGCGATTCGCGCGATATTAGATTCGCCGGACATGCGCCTTGACGGTTTTGTCGGCCCCGGACATGTGTCCACGGTAATCGGATGCCGCCCGTATGAATGGATCGCGACGAACCAAAGCAAGCCCATTGTCGTCTCCGGCTTCGAGCCGCTCGACATCCTGCAATCGATCCTGATGCTCCTGCAGCAGCTTCGAAAGGGCGAAGCCCGCGTTGAAAATCAATACAAGCGCGTTGTTCCGTGGGAAGGCAATCGCGCAGCCCTGAAAGCGATGGCCGAAGTATTTCAATTGCGGCCCTATTTTGAATGGCGAGGACTGGGGTTTATTTCACAGTCCGCTCTCCGGATTCGCGACGAATACGCGGAGTGGGACGCCGAGCAGCGCTTCAGAATCCCGGGTATCCGCGTGACGGATCCGAAAGCCGCGCAGTGCGGCGAAGTGCTCAAGGGCGTACTCAAACCGGCCCAATGCAAGCTTTTCGGCAACGAGTGCACGCCGGAACATCCGATCGGCGCGCTGATGGTCTCGTCAGAAGGATCTTGCGCCGCGTTTTATAATTACGAGCACCGCAAAACCGCAGCGCTTGTCGGCTTGAGTTCTGTCGCGAACCTGAGTTCGTCGGCGTGAAAGATGGAGACTCGATGGCGGCCACCGCTGCAAAAATCCGCTTCCGCGAACCGCAGATTGAAATGGCGCACGGCGCAGGCGGCAAGGCGAGCCGCCGGCTAATTGAAGGTTTGTTCGTCCCCCTTCTGTTCGAATCCTCCTCGGAAATTCTTGGCGACGCGGCGCATGTTCAAATTGACGGCATCCGTGTTGCGTTCACGACAGACAGTTTCGTCGTGAAACCACTGCGCTTCCCGGGAGGTTCCATCGGAGAGCTTGCAGTTAACGGAACGGTGAACGATTTGGCCGTGTCGGGCGCCGGTGCCGAAGCAATCGTCGCTACCTACGTTCTCGAAGCTGGATTGCCCACCGAAATTCTCGAAGCGGAAGTCCGCGCTATGGGCGGCGCCGCGCGGCGAGCTGGCATCGTGATCGCCGGCGGCGACACGAAAGTCGTCGAACACGGCAAAGCAGATTCGATGTACATCACAACGGCCGGAATCGGCCGTCCTTTGCCCGGAGTGAAAGTAGATCCGCGAACTGTTCGCCCTGGCGACAAAGTTCTCCTCTCCGGGCCGATCGGCGATCACGGCATCACAATTTTGCTCGCGCGCGGCGAACTTGATATCGAAGCCGATCTGCAATCGGATACGCGCTCGGTGCTTCCTTTTGTGAAAGCGCTCGCGCAAGCAGCAGGCGGCGGCATTCGTTGGATGAGAGATCCCACGCGGGGCGGCGTCGCCACCTCTTTGAATGAATTGGCGCGCGATTGCGGCCTGGGCGTGCAGATTCACGAAGATTCCGTTCCAATTCGCGATGCCGTTCGCGGCGCATGCGAGCTACTTGGCTTGGATCCGCTTCACATCGCCAACGAAGGTCAGTTTCTCGCAATTTTATCAGCGGAAGCCGCAGACGCGGGGCTCGCCGCTCTTCGCGCAGTTCCGGGCGGCGAGGATGCATGTATCATCGGCGAAATGTGCAACCAGCCTGCGGGCTCGGTACTAGCGTTGACGCGTTATGGCGCGAGCCGGATCGTAGACATGCTCGTCGGCGATCCGCTGCCGCGAATCTGTTAGAGGCTAATTTCGTGGGACACCGAATTGCTACCGGCATGGAGCTCTCGACACACGTCGAGCAGCGCCTGCTCGCGCGAAACGAGATAAACGATTTCTTTTTCGCACGCGAAGCGATGCGCTTGGCCAAGGCCTGCCGTGATATGTCTGAGCGCTTCTTGCACGGTGGCCGCTTGCTAGCGTTTGGCCGCGGTCCGTATGCAACCGACGCGCAACATGTTTCCGTGGAGTTTGTTCATCCCGTAATTGTCGGCAAGCGCGCCCTTCCCGCACTCGATCTCTCTATTGAATTCCGTCCCTGGCTCGAAGCTCTGCTGCGTCCCGAAGATATCGTCATGGGTTTTGGCCCGCCGGAAGGCGATCCGGAAGTCTGGTCGGCGCTCGATCTCGCGCAAGAGCGCCAGGCAATGACGTTCGCTTTGCCGGGACTTACAGGTTCGTACGCCGTCGGCGCCGCAACCACCGACGTCTTCATGCATCAGGAATTGATCGAGATCCTTTATCACACGCTCTGGGAAACGGTGCACGTCTTCTTCGAGCATCGCGAGCTCGGCCACGACGTCGGGGCCGCGGAATTTCTGTATCCATTTCTCGGCCAGCAGAAACAGGAAACCCGCGAAATCGTGGCCGAAGCCGCGCAATCGATTCGAATGAAGGTTGATGACGACGCCCGCTTGCGCGCTCAAGTTGCTAGCGGGCAAGCGGAACAAATCAGCAACACATCTCTTGCAATTCGCGAGCGCCTCGATCGCGGAGGCAAACTGATTATTTTCGGAAACGGCGGTTCTGCGACGGACGCAAACGACTGGGCGCTCGACTGTATCGTGCCTCCCAAATCATATCGGCCGATTCCGGCCGTGTCGCTGTCCATGGAACCCGCCAATGTGACGGCGATTGCCAACGATGTGGGCATTGAGGTGATCTTCCTTCGGCAATTGATTGCCCAAGCCCGGCCCGAGGACGTTGCGATTGGCATTTCCACGAGCGGCGGCTCAAAGAACGTGATCATGGCGCTCGAGGAGGCTCGCAAACGCGGGCTTCTCACCGTTGCCCTGCTCGGATACGACGGCGGCGAAATCGTGCGCCGCAATCTCGTGGATTTTCCGATCGTGGTGAATTGCGATTACATACCGCGTATTCAGGAAGTTCAGGCTTCGATTTATCACGTCATCCGCGAAATTGTGGAGATTCTAGGGCGTGGCTAAATTTGAGATTTACGGTTCCGCGCGCTGCCCTCACACGCAGGAGATGCGCGAGTGGCTTGAATGGAGACGCGTCGAGTTCATCGAATACGACGTCGAACTCGACTCCGCTGCCCGCGCGCGCATGAAAGAGCTGACGGGCGGTCAGCGCACCGTTCCAGTGCTCGTTGAAAACGGCGTGGTTTCGCAAATCGGCTGGCAAGGCCACGGCTGCGTAGTTAACACGGATTAATCACCAACGGAGACTAAAGAATTGCCGGAAGCATGTTCCATCCGAATTCGTGGAATAGTTCAAGGCGTCGGATTTCGCCCGTTCGTCTATCGACTTGCGCGCGAGCATGCCCTTGCAGGCTGGGTCAGGAATGGCGAGGAAGGCGTTGAAGTTTACATCGAAGGCTTGTCGAAAACGCTGACCGAATTTCTCCTAGCGCTGAACACCGAGTTACCGCCTGCAGCGTCAATATCCGCCATCGAAGTTCACTCCACGCCGGCGATCGGGCTCTGCGACTTCACGATTCGCGAGAGTGAAAAAAACGATCGCCCCTCAGCACGCATATCGCCCGATCTACCGGTTTGCGACGCATGCATCCACGAACTATTTGATCCCGCAAATCGGCGCTATCACTATCCTTATATAAACTGCACGAACTGCGGTCCTCGCTACTCCGTGATCGAGCGGCTTCCCTACGATCGCCCGAACACAACGATGAAACCCTGGCCGCTTGACGCGTTCTGCGAGGCCGAATACGGCGATACCGCGAACCGCCGCTTCCATGCGCAACCGGTCGCGTGCCCCGATTGCGGCCCTGCGTACTCACTCAGAGTTGGAACAGAGTTTGTTGCCGACAGCAACGCGAGTGTGCAACGTGCCGCACAAATGCTTCGCTCGGGCAACATCGTCGCTGTGAAAGGCCTCGGCGGCTACCACTTGGCGTGCGACGCGAAAAATGCAAACGCCGTTTCAGCTCTGCGCGAAAGAAAATTCCGCAAAGAAAAGCCATTCGCCGTGATGGTCGCCCATCTCGCGGCGGCTCGCGAACTTGTCGAGCTAAGCCCCGACGCCGAATCGTTGCTGATCTCGCCCGCTCGGCCAATCGTCCTTGCGCCCGCGAAGAGTCAGCTTCCAGGTGTCGCGCCAGATAACAATGAACTCGGTGTCATGCTCCCGTATACGCCTGTTCATCATCTTCTCTTTGCGGCTGGCGCGCCCGATGTCCTGGTGATGACAAGCGCAAATCGCTCGAGTGAGCCGATTGCCTACGAAGATAACGACGCACTCGCGCGCCTCTCGGAAATCGCCGACGCATTCCTCGTCGGCGAGCGGCCAATCGCCCGCCGCGTTGACGATTCGGTCGTGCGCACGGGAACTTTTGGTCCAGTGATTCTGCGCAGATCTCGCGGCTATGCGCCGAGTTGCGTCGCGACTCTTCCGGTGAGCCGCCCAATTCTCGCGGTTGGCGCAGACCTAAAAAACACGATCACGCTCGTCGTCGAAGGCCAGGCCTTCGTAAGCCAACATATCGGAGACCTCGATCACTACGAATCGGCCCTCGCATTTGACAAAACCATCGAGGACTTGATGGCGATGTATGACGTAAGTTGGAACGACGTTCTCCTCGTCCATGACGCGCATCCGGAGTATCACTCGACCTTGCGAGCCCTAAATCTGCCTGCCGTTGAAAAGCATGCAATCCAGCATCACCGCGCACATATTGCCTCCGTGCTGGCGGAAAAAAGCGCGTGGGAGACACGAGTCGTCGGGGTCAGTCTCGACGGGACCGGCTTTGGCGATGACGGAACAATCTGGGGCGGCGAAATCTTCGTGGGAAGCGTGGCCGATGGATTCGATCGCGTGGCGCATCTCCGTCCAGCCGCTCTGGCTGGAGGGGATGCGGCCGCGCAACATCCCGTGCAAGCCGCCGCAGGCTTCCTCGCCCAGTTAGTCGATCTGCCGGACGTCACAGCGCCGCCATTTCACTTCCCCACACGTTTTGAACGCTCTTTGGAGTTAATTTCAAAAGGCGTGCGGACGTTTACAACGACCTCGGTGGGCCGCTTATTCGACGCTGCCGCCGCCCTGCTTGGTTTCACGCGAGAAATTTCATACGAAGGCCAGGCCGCAATCTGGCTCGAACAATCGGCCCGGGGCGCGCGACGAAAAGATGCGTATTCCTTTCCATTCGCACAAAAAGAACTCGATTTTCGCCCCCTGCTCTCGGCATTGATTCGCGATAGGAAGCGCGGCTGCGCCGCATCCGAGATCGCCCGCGCGTTCCAAGCAGGGCTAGCGCGGGGAATTTGCGACGCAATCACAACAGTGGCCGAGATTGCCAGCATCGAAACGGTTGTATTGTCCGGCGGGGTTTTTCAGAACGAACTCTTACTCGAAGATATAAAGCTCTATCTCGAGAATTCGCGATTGCGAATCTGGACGAATCACGCCGTCCCACCGAACGACGGCGGAATCAGTCTCGGACAGGCCGCGCTCGCCGCTTTCGGCCAATTCGCGTCCAACTTCGAAGCTTCGCAAAACGCGAACACAGAGGCGTCGGAGAAGTCAGGCAAATCAGAGACAGAGATGGCAGCTTCGCACCGGTAGAAGTCCCGCTATCGAAGCTCACGAACTTATGCACGAACTATCCATCGCGATGAGCATCGTTGACCTCGTGCAGGACGAAGCGCACAGCCTCGGCGATGTCCACGTCGGCGCCGTTCACCTGAAGCTGGGCAAGCTCTCAGGTGTCGTCAAGGACGCGCTACTTTCGTCATATGAAATGGCCTGCTTCCAAACGTCGCTCGAGGGATCTCAGCTCAAAATCGAAGAGATTCCGGTCCGCGTGAATTGTCCGAACTGCCACACAGTGCGGCCCGTTGCTTCGTTACAATGGATGTGTTGTTCCGAATGCGGCACGCCGAGCGCCGATATCGCCGAGGGGCGTGAACTTATGGTCACCGCGCTGGAGATACTCGAATGAAAGCAAGGCCCAGGCTCGTCGAAGTCCGCGAAAATGTTCTAAAGCAAAACGATATCGTTGCCCGCGCGCTTCGTCAGAAATTCAGCGACGCGGAAGTTTTTGTAGCGAGCCTCGTTTCGAGTCCCGGCTCGGGCAAGACCGCGTTTTTGGAAAAAGTTCTCACGTCGCTCCGCCCGCGCTATCGAATGGCCGCGCTCGTAGGCGACCTCGCGACAGATAATGACGCAGCGCGTCTCGCCCGCAGCCAGACGCCGGTCCGGCAGATCACCACCGGCACGCTATGCCATCTCGAGGCAGCGATGGTTCAAAATGCACTCGAAGGATGGGACGTCGGCCTGCTCGATTTCCTTTTCATCGAAAATGTGGGCAATCTTGTTTGCCCCTCTTCTTACGATCTTGGCGAAAATCTTCGTCTTGTGCTAATTTCCGTCACCGAAGGCGAAGATAAGCCGCTAAAATATCCGACGATTTTTAATACGGCGGACATCGCCGTCGTAACCAAGCTCGATCTCGCGGCCGCAACGGAGTTTGACCTCGAAGCTGTGAACCGAAATATTCGCGCCGTTCGGCCCGGGATGGAGATCTTTCACGTCTCTTCGAAGACCGGTGAGGGCATGGCTGAATTCTTGGGGTACCTCCGGTCCCGCCAGGCGGAACTCCGTGCCTCGAAACTTCAGCCGGAACTCGGTTCGCTGTCATCTTCGGCCTAGGCCTCCAATTCGGGCGATGGTGAACTTTGTGCAAACATGATCAGCGTCCTCTCCATCATCGCCCTCGGATTTTTTCTCGGGATGCGGCACGCCACCGATCCCGATCACGTCATCGCCGTGACGACGATCGTAAGCCGTGAACGCAGCATTGGGCCCGCCGCGTGGATTGGCGCGCTCTGGGGCGTGGGCCACACCATCACGATTTTCGCCGTCGGCGCAGGAATCATTCTTGTCGGCTGGGTGATTCCCACGCGGCTAGGCCTCTCGATGGAATTTTCGGTAGGCTTGATGCTGATTTTGCTCGGCATCCTGAACCTCACCGGCATGATGCAGTGGGTCAACGATCAATTCCCGCATTCGCCTGTTGGTTCTTCCTTGGTGCATACGCATCGCCATAGTCACGGCGGCCACGTCCATATTCATCCGCACGTGCACAATCCCGAATCACATTCGCACTCGACCGAAAATGCCTCGCTCGGATTCCTCGATCGCGCGTTCGGAAAGCTCGGCATGTATCAAGTTCTTCGCCCGCTTCTGGTTGGACTCGTCCACGGACTCGCGGGCTCTGCCGCCGTCGCCCTATTGGTCCTCACCACGATTCGCCAACCGCGATGGGCCGTCGCATACCTCCTCGTCTTCGGCATCGGCACAATTGCGGGAATGATGCTCATCACTGCCGCAATCGCAGTTCCCTTCACTTACGCAAGCAATCGCTTCTCAAATCTCAATCGGACATTGCGAGTGGCAACGGGCCTTCTAAGTCTCGCCTTCGGATTGTTCCTAACTTACCAAATCGGAATTGTGCACGGCCTTTTCACCTCTCATCCGCAGTGGACGCCGCAATAATCGCTGGCACAGCTGTTGAGCCGCATTGAACTTCAGTCAAGTTTTCACACCTTCGCCTTATACAGGTCAGAATCACAACTGAGCACACACCGGCAATTCGTCTGCCGAAAACGCCGCGCTTGAAATACACTTTTAATAGCTCTGCGGGTTGCGCACTTTCGATGAAACGGAAGCCGCCCGCTGCACCAGATTCCTGTTCGCCCTGTCTGATGGAACCGCGAGGCCATCGGTGATGAGTTCTTGTCTTTGTGTCATGAAATTTGGCGGGACGTCGGTGGGGGATGCAATTTGTATCCGCCGTGCGGCGGAGATCGTCAAGGCAGCCGCGGAACGGCAGCCGGTCGTCGTGGTTGTTTCAGCGATGAGCGGCGTCACCAATCGCCTGATTGAGGCAGCACGACGCGCCGAAGCAGGCGAAGAGGAACATGTCACGCCGCTGGTTCACGAATTAAAAGCGCAACATGAAGCCGTCGTTGAAGCACTCGTTCAAGACTCGCGAGTCGCGATAGCATCAGCCCACGCGCGCGTTCTAAATGAGCTCGAACGGATGCTGCACGGCACAGCTCTTCTTCGCGAGCTCACTCCGCGCGCCCTCGACGCAATTTCGGGAATTGGTGAGCGTCTTTCGGCTCCTCTCCTGGCGGGAGCGATCTCTCAGTTGGGCCGCCGCAGCGTGCCCATATCTGCCACAGAGGTCATCATCACGGATTCGCACCACGGCCGAGCGGAGCCGCTAATGGAAGAAACGCACCGGCGTTCTGAAGCGCGACTTCGCCCACTATTGAACGATGGCGTTGTCCCAATCGTTACCGGTTTCATCGGCTCGACGCTTGATGGCGTGCAAACAACTCTTGGTCGTGGCGGCTCGGATTATTCAGCTACGATCCTGGGCGCAGCACTAGGCGCGACAGAAACCATCATCTGGACTGACGTCGACGGCGTGAAAACTGCCGATCCGCGCCTCGTTCCGGAAGCTCGGACGCTCCCGGAAATTTCTTACAACGAAGCTGCTGAGCTCGCATTTTTTGGCGCCAAAGTTCTTCATCCAAACACGCTGCGACCCGTAACGGCCGCCAATGTGCCGGTATGGATTCGCAATAGCTTTGCGCCCGAAAAACTGGGTACGAGAATTATGGCCGACGGCATCTCTACCGCCGGCGGCGTCAAAGCGCTCACGGCCATTCGCGATGTGACTCTCGTGACCGTCGGTGGCCCGGGAATCGTGGGCTTGACAGACGTGCTCGCGCGCTCATTCGCCGCAACTTCTGCGACGCGCGCGAACGTTCTTTTCGTCACCCAATCTTCTTCTCAGAACGATATTTGTTTCGTCATCCCGACAGCCGATGAGAAGCGCACCGTTGCCGCTCTTCGCGAAGCATTCGCGCCGGAAGTTGAGGAACACACCGTCGATCACATTTCCGAAGACCGCAACATCGCGATCGTCGCGGCAGTTGGTGAGAATATGCGCGGCACTCCTGGCGTGGCGGGCCGTACGTTCAACGCACTCGGTCGCGAAGGAATCAATATCATCGCCATCGCACAGGGCTCTTCGGAGTACAACATTTCTTGTGTCGTCGAAGAACAAGCGATGCAGCGCGCCGTGAAGGCGCTGCACGCCGAGTTTCGGCTTCATGAAGTCGGCAGCACTTCACCGTAGATGATTTGCAATTCCCTATGCGTGCGAGACCGCTTATAGTGTCCCGAACAAATGAAGCGCATTCTCATAGTAGCTGTCGCAGGTCTCGCGCTTGTCTACATCTCCGACTACGTCTTTTTGCGAATAAAAATGTCCGCAAAAGATCCCAGCGCCGCCTACGGGGTCGTGAAGATACAGCCGCTTTATGAAATCCCCCACAAAGACGGCAAGGCAGAGTACATGTTCGGTGATCCGCAAAATCAAACCTGCGTTCGCGCGCTTTTCCCGCATTCCGGCTTTTCCACTTGCTGGTATTTGAACACGAAGCGCGCGAGAACGGTCCCGATGGTTATCTTGCCGCTGGCAAGCGTCTTTTCTACAAAATAAAACGCCGCGAACACAAGCCAACCGATAGATCCGCGGACCACTACGGATTCATGTTGGGAGTTCCCTGGGGATTAGAGGAAGGATTGGGTGCAGCAGAATTTGTCGAACTGTTTGATATAAGCTGGTGCTGTGACGGTAGTTGAGACGAATCCCACCCTCCGCCAAGCGCCTCCACGAGTTGCACGCTCGACGTCATCTGCTGAATGTGCAGATTCACCGCCGTCTGCTGGGCGCCCAACAGTGTTGTCTGTGCGGTGATCACGTTCAGATATGGATCGATTCCCAACTTATAACGGTCTGTGGCCAGCGATAGATTTCTTTCTGCCGACGTCACGCCCGCGTTCTGCTGTTGAATTTCCACCGATAGAATTCGCAGGGAAGCCAGATTATCTTCCACTTGTTGGAAAGCTGTCAGCACGGTCTCACGATAGTTCGCCACGGACTCATCGTACTGCGCGCGGTATTGCTCTACGGTCGCGCGTCGCAATCCGGCGTCAAAGATTGTCTCCGCAAGGGATGGCCCTACCGACCAGAACCGCGACGGCCACGTGAACCAATTGACGAACGAAGTGCTCTGCAGTCCTGCCGCCGCGCTCAGTGTCAGTGTCGGGTAATACGCTGCCGTCGCGACGCCGATTTGAGCGTTCGCCTGCGCCATGAGCCGCTCATTCGCCGCAATATCCGGACGCCGCTCGAGAAGTTGCGACGGAACACCGAACGGAATCGCTGGAGGAGCTACATTCCAGGGCATCGATGTGATTGAAAAAGTGGAGGCCGGCTGCCCCACAAGCATAGCGATGGCGTGTTCATACTGTGCCCGCAAGATTCCGAGATTCGTGTCCTGCGCCTGCGTGATTTCGAGTTGAGTTTCTGCTTGCGCTACGGACTCGTCGGAATCGATGCCGGTCTCATACAGCGCACGCGTCAGTTCAAGCGATTGGCGATACGCGACAACCGTCGAATCCAGCAATTCTTTCAGCGCATCCTGCCCGCGAAGGCTGAAATAATCCACCGCCAACTCCGATTGCATCGTCAACCGAGTGTTTTCTAGATCCGCAGCGCTCGCCTGGGCGGCCGCCGCGTTAGCGCGTACCTGATTCCGGACTCGACCCCACAAATCAGGCACCCATGTCGCATCAAACGGCAGCGAGTATTCTGTAAACGCTGTGCCCGCCGTCGAACTCGTGCCGCCACCCGTGCCGGTGCCGCCTGCGCCACTTCCGGCGATTGGCTGGCGCTGGTAAGTGATGCCCGGCGACGTCGTCAACGTCGGGAAATATTGTGAGCGCGCCTCTTTCACCATGGCGCGCGAAGCCATAAAGCTCGCAAATGCCGCAGCCACATTCTGGTTCGAAAGGTTCACCTGCTCTTCCAGAGTGTTGAGCTGAGGATCGTTGAATATTTCCCACCACTTTCCGTGCAACACGTCGTCCTTCGGCTGCGCCACCTTCCAACCGTCCGTATTCTTCATATCATCCGGCGTGAGTTCTTTGTATGCGCCAGGCGTTGGCGCAGACGGCTTATGGTATTTCGGACCAACGGTGCAGCCATCCAAAACGAGCAGCACGGCAAGAGCGAGCGCCACCACCTTCGCTTTTGCTCCCCACGGAAACGCCTTGGATTTGTGCTTCAAGAAATTTATCCCCGGAGCCATCATGATCATCGAACGCCGATCGTTGCACGCGACACTCGCCAAATCATCCCAACTCCTCTTGCGGCGCCGTCATACCGGCCCGTTTCTTGTGTTGTTTCGCCCAGCGCAGGCGCATGCGGTCAAGATACAGGTAAACCACAGGTGTCGTGAATAGAGTGAGCATCTGGCTCACGATGAGTCCGCCTATAATCGTCACGCCGAGCGGCCGGCGCAATTCCGAGCCGGTTCCCGTGCCCAAGGCCAGCGGCAACGCGCCGAATAGTGCTGCCATCGTCGTCATCAGAATCGGCCGAAAGCGTAGCAGACATGCCTGATAAATGGCTTCAGCGGACGTCTTTCCTTCATTGCGTTCCGCTGCCAGCGCGAAATCGATCATCATAATCGCATTCTTTTTCACAATACCGATGAGCAAGATGATGCCAATTAACGCAATGATGCTGAGATCCATTTTGAAAAGCATGAGGGCCAGCACTGCACCCACACCCGCCGACGGCAACGTTGAAAGAATCGTGATGGGATGAATGAAACTCTCGTACAAAATGCCTAAAACAATATACACCGCCATCAACGCGGTGATGATCAGCATCGGTTGTGTGGAGAGCGATGACTGAAACGCCTGCAACGTTCCCGAAAACATTCCGTGAATCGTTGCGGGCATGCCGATACGCTGCTCCATGTCCATGATTTCTCGCGCTGCATCCCCTAATGCCACTCCCGGCGACAGATTGAACGACACGGTCACAGATGGATACTGCCCCTGATGGTTTACAGCGAGTGGCGCCGTGGTGTCTTGGAATTTCGTTATCGCGCTCAGCGGAACCACGCCGCCGTTCGCAGTGGGAATGTAAATATTATTCAAGCCTTCCGGCGACTGCCAATATTTCGGCGCGACTTCCATAACCACGTGATACTGATTGAGCGGTGTATACATCGTTGAGACCTGCGCCTGCCCAAATGCCTCGTACAGGGTGTTATCAATCGTCTGAGGCGTGATGCCCATCCTTGATGCCGTTGCGCGGTCGTACACCAACTCTGTCTGAAGCCCGCTATTCTGCTGATCGGTATTCACGTCCGTTAGGCCTGGGAGTTTCCTCATCTGCTGGAGCAGCGTCGGTCCCCAATTGACCAAGTCAGTCAGATTGTCGCTCTGAATCGTGTACTGAAATTGCGCGTTGCTCTGTCTGCCGCCGATTCTCAAATCCTGGCCCGCCTGTAAAAAGACAGTCGCTCCCGGCACTGACATAAGTTTCGGCCGCAACCGATCGATCACTTGGCCGGCGCCGATCTTGCGTTCCGCGAGCGGCTTCAGCGCCATATACACAAATCCCGTGTTAACGGCGCCGCCTCCGCCTGTAAACGCCGAGACATGCAGAACCGCTGGATCCTGCGTGATTATGTCTACGTACCGTCGCGTGATGTTCTGCATCGCCTGGAAGGAAATGTCCTGAGCGCCTTGAAGGCCGCCGAACACCGTTCCATTATCCTGCTGTGGGAAAAAACCCTTCGGCACAACCATCAACAGAAAAATGTTCAGCCCGATTGTGGCAAAAAGAACAAAAAGCGTTAGAGCGGAATGCTGCAAGACCCATGTCAACGATCGCTCGTATGTGCGCAGCACCCACTGGAACCCTTTTTCACTGGCTCGGAATACTGGCCCGTGGTCTTCCTCGCGAATGTGCTTGAGAAGCCTGGAACACATCATCGGCGTAGTGGTCAGTGAAATTGCAAGCGATACGAGAATGGCCACCGATAGTGTGACCGCGAACTCGCGGAACAACCGTCCGATAATTCCACCCATCATCAGAATCGGAATGAAAACCGCAACGAGGGAGATGCTGATCGAAAGCACCGTGAATCCGATCTCACTCGCCCCTTTCAATGCGGCTTCCATCGGCCGCATTCCTGCCTCCAGATAGCGCGAGATGTTCTCGATCACCACGATTGCGTCGTCCACCACGAAGCCCGTCGAAATCGTCAGCGCCATAAGTGAAAGATTGTCGATGCTGTAATGGAACAGGTACATCACGCCAAAAGTACCGATTAGTGACACCGGGACCGCGACACTCGGAATGAGTGTTGCGCGGAGATTTCTTAGGAATAAGAACACCACCAGAATAACGAGCGAAATCGAAATGATTAGAGAGCGCTCCACATCCTTCACCGAAGCGCGAATCGTCGTGGTTCGATCGAATACATACGTGATGACCATCGCCGCGGGAATAGACGCCTTCAGCGCCGGGATCGCCGCACGAACACGATCCACCGTATCAATAATGTTCGCGCCGGGCTGTCGGAAAATGATAAGTATCACGCAAGGTTTGCCGTCCACAAACCCAGCCGCGCGGATGTTCTCCACTGAATCCTGCACGTCTGCAATATCCGAAAGGGTGATCGCGGCGCCGTTGTGATATCCGACCACCAAAGGTTTGTAATTGTCGGCCTTCAGTAATTGGTCGTTGTCCACGATGTCGGAGGACGTCAGATTGTTCGCGATCTGTCCTTTTGCCAAATTCGCATTCTGGCTGCTGAACATCCTCGCGATATCGTTCAATCCCAGCCCGTAACTGTTCAATTGTGTTGGATTTAGTTCCACCCGCACCGAAGGCAGCGAACTTCCACCCACGCTCACCTGGCCGACGCCCTGTATTTGCGAGAGCTTCTGCTGGATGATCGTCGACGCCGCGTCATAAAGAGGCCCGCGGTCATATACGTCGGACGTCAGCGCCAAAATCATGATCGGCGCGTCCGCAGGATTTACTTTGCGATACGTCGGATTACTCGGCAGGTTCGTCGGCAGGTAACTTCTCGCGGCGTTGATGGCAGCTTGGACGTCACGTGCAGCGCCATCAATATTCCTATTCAGATCGAACTGCAGCGTGACACTAGTCGTCCCGAGAAAACTCGATGACGTCATCTCCGTTACGCCGGCGATGCGACCAAACTGCCGTTCCAACGGCGTCGCCACCGAGGACGCCATAATCTCCGGACTCGCGCCCGGGAGCGACGCGCCCACCGAAATCGTCGGGAAATCAATCTGCGGAAGCGGCGACACAGGCAAGACTTGAAACGCGACAAGTCCTGCCAACGCAATCGCCGCCGTCAGCAATGTGGTGGCCACGGGCCGGTGAATAAAAGGAGACGATAGACTCATCGTTAATCTGCCGGAACCGACTCCGGGCTCCCCGCACCAGCAGGCGCATGTGCTCGCGAGAATCGAGTCGCTAGTCGATCGAAGAAAATATAGATCACCGGGGTCGTATAGAGCGTCAGCACCTGGCTCAGCAACAATCCGCCCACCATCGAAATTCCGAGTGGCCGCCGCAACTCGGATCCAATCCCAGTGCCAAGCGCGAGTGGCAGCCCGCCCAGCAGCGCCGCCATCGTGGTCATCATGATCGGTCGAAAACGTAGCAGGCAGGCTTGATAAATCGCGTCTTCGGGTTTCTTCCCGTGCTGCCGCTCCGCTTCGAGCGCGAAGTCAATCATCATGATGCCGTTCTTCTTCACAATCCCGATCAGCAGGATGATACCTATCAACGCGACGACACTCAGTTCCTGCCCGCAGATAATCAGCGCCAATATTGCTCCCACTCCTGCGGACGGCAGCGTCGAGAGGATCGTGATCGGGTGAATGTAGCTCTCGTAAAGGACGCCGAGCACGATATAGACGGTCACCAGCGCCGCCAAAATCAAAATCGGTTCATTTGCGAGCGATGCCTGAAACGACGCAGCCGTGCCTTGAAACGCCGCCTGCACGCTCAGCGGCAAATGAATATCTTCTTCCGCCCGTTGGATCGCTTTCGTGGCTTCCCCGAGCGAAGCGTTTGGCGCCAGATTGAATGAAATAGTCACCACCGGAAACTGGCCCTGATGATTGACCGAGAGCGGCGTGCTTTTGGACTCGAAATGCGTGAACGCACTAAGCGGCACCGCCGACCCATTTACCGCGGAGACGGCTGTCGGATTCGCTGAACCGGAGCTCGAGATTGAACTCGACGCCTTCGGGCTTGGTGAAGAGGAGCCAGCCGTGCCGCTCGCCGTCGTTGCTGTCACAACCGTCGATGAGGGACTCGCGGTCGCGGTGGCTCCCGAAGCTAGCGCCGACCGGACGTAAATCTCACCCAATTTCGACGGATTCTTCTGAAAACTCGGCATCGTCTCCAGAATCACGTGGTACTGATTCAACTGCGTATACAACGTCGAAATCTGCCGCTGGCCAAACGCATCGTATAGCGTCTGATCGATCATGGACGGGGTGATGCCCATGCGCGACGCCGTAACGCGATCGATAACCAGCGACGCAGCCAGGCCGCTCGTTTGCTGATCGGTCGCGACGTCCCTCAGTTCCGGCAAGGCAGTCAATTTCTTCATCAATCGCGCTGTCCACAGATTCAATTCGTTCTGATCGGGATCCTCCAGGGTGTATTGGTATTGCGTCCGGCTGACGCGATCTTCCACAGTCAAATCCTGCACGGGCTGCATGTACAGCGTGATGCCGTCAATCTTGTCGAGCTCCGGCTCCAGCCGCCGGATCACATCCGAGGCATTAATCTTCCGCACGCTCAGCGGTTTCAAATTGATGAGGATTCGCCCAGTATTGAGCGTCGTATTCGTCCCGTCCACGCCGATGAATGACGACAGATTATCAACCGCCGGATCTTTCAAAATCACATTCGTCAGCGCCTGCTGCCTCTCCGCCATCGCGGTAAACGAAATCTGTTGGGGCGCCTCAGAAATGCCCTGAATGATCCCGGTATCCTGTACCGGGAAGAAGCCTTTGGGCACGATGATGTAAAGGAAAACCGTCAAGATGAGCGTCCCCACGGCCACAACCAGCGTCGCCGTCTGGTGCTTGAGCACCCAAGTTAGCGTGCGCCCATAAAACGCAATGATCCATTCCCAGCCACGCTCCGTCGCCCGGAAAAAGCGACCTTGCTGCGATTCCGGCGTGTGGCGCAAGAGCTTCGAACACATCATCGGCGTCAGCGTCAGAGAAACGAGAGCCGAAACGAGAATCGTCACGCTCAGCGTGATCGCGAACTCGCGGAATAGGCGCCCAACGATGTCGCCCATGAAAAGCAACGGGATCAGCACTGCTATCAACGAAATTGTCAGCGATACGATCGTGAACCCAATTTGCTCCGAACCTTTCAGCGCCGCCTCCATCGGCGAATCGCCTTCTTCAATGTATCTGACGATGTTCTCGATCATCACGATCGCGTCGTCAACGACGAATCCCGTGGAAATCGTTAACGCCATGAGCGTCAAATTATTTAAGCTGTATCCCGCGAGATACATCACGCCGAACGTGCCCACAATCGAGAGCGGCACTGCGACGCTCGGGATGATCGTCGCGTAGACGTTCCGCAGAAAAATGAAGATGACCATCACGACGAGCGCAACCGTCAGCATCAACTCAAACTCGACATCGTCCACTGACGCGCGTATCGTCGTCGTCCGGTCGGTGAGCACCGCAACTTGCACCGCCGCGGGGAGATTGCTTTGCAATAGCGGCAAAAGCTTTTTCACGCGATCCACGACTTGGATGATGTTCGCGCCGGGCTGCCGCTGAATATTCACGATCACAGCAGGAGTCTCATTCATCCACGCCGCCTGCTTCGTGTTCTCCACGTCGTCTGTCACGATCGCAACATCGGAAAGCACCACTGGCGAACCGTTGTGATAAGCGACGATGACGTGTTGGTAGTCCTTGCTCGTCAGGAGCTGATCGTTCGAATCAATCTGGAAGTCCTGCTGCGGGCCGTCAAAATTCCCTTTGGCAAGATCGAGGCTTGTCTGCTGCAACGCCGCACGCACATCTTCGAGATTAATTCCGTAAGCGGAAAGCGCCGTCGGGTTCACTTGCACGCGCACGGCGGGTTTCTGCCCGCCGCTGATGCTGACCAATCCCACGCCAGGCAACTGCGCAATTTTCTGAGCGAACCGCGTATCGGCGAGATCTTCCACCTGCGAGAGCGGCATCGTTTTCGACGTAAGCGCCAGCGTGATAATCGGTGTATCGGCAGGATTCGTCTTGCTGTAAATCGGCGGCGTTGGAATATCCGCCGGCAAATAGGTTTGCGCCGCGTTGATTGACGCCTGAACTTCCTGCTCGGCAACGTCAATATTCAAATCGAGGGAAAACTGAAGGACGATGATCGAGCTCCCGCCCGAGCTCGTCGAAGTCATCTGATTCAATCCCGGAACTTGCCCGAACTGCCTCTCAAGTGGCGCAGTCACGGCCGATGCCACCACATCGGGGCTCGCGCCGGGATAAAAAGTCACTACCTGTATCGTCGGATAATCAACTTCCGGCAGAGCCGACACGGGAAGTTGCAAGTACGCCACGAACCCGGCCAGCAAAATCGCCACCATCAGTAGCGACGTTGCCACAGGCCGAAGAATAAATGGGCGCGACGGACTCATCTACCCTGTGTTCCTCCGCCCGCGCCGTTCCCTCCAGTCCCGACGCTGCTATTCCCGCCGCCGGCTCCCCCGCCATCCGCGCCGCCTTTTCTTACAGCCACCTTTGCACCATCTTGCAGCTTGTCGAACCCGCTGACTGCGACGACATCGCCAGGCTTTATCCCCTGCACTGAAGTCGACTCGTTATCCGCGGGCCCAGGTGTTATGGTCTTAATCGAGGCAGTTTGATCTCCATTTATCACGTAAACGAACGCGCCCTGCGCATTCCTCTGAATTGCCGCGCTCGGAACGATAATCGCGTTATGCAAAGTAGTCACTGTGAGCCGCGCGTTCACGAATTGATTGGGGAATAAAACCGCGTCTCCATTCTGGAAAATTGCCTTGAGCTTCACCGTGCCTGTTGTTGTGTCAATGATGTTGTCGAGCGTCAAAAGACTTCCGCTCGCGATTTTGGTCTGCTGGTCGCGATCCAATGCAATCACCTCCAGACGATGCCCCGCCTTCAATTCCTTTTGGATCTGCGGCAGGTAGTCCTCGGCGACGCTGAAGATCACCGTGATCGGCTGCAGTTGCGTAATCACCACAAGCCCCGTCGTACTGTTTGCCTGCACGATGTTTCCCGGATCCACCAGTCGTAATCCTACGCGCCCATCAATCGGAGACTTGATATGGCAATAAACGAGATTCACTCTGGCATTATCGAGCGAGCCCTGATCGTTCTTAACCGTTCCCTGATCCTGCATCACGGTTTGCTGTTGATCGTCGAGCAACTGCTTCGCGATTGCGTTGCGGTTGAACGCGAGCTGATAGCGGTCCATATCAATTTTGTCTTTGTTCAAAACGGCCTGATCGTGCGCTAGTTGGCCCTCAGCTTGAGCCAGGGCCGCCTCATAAGGTCGCGGATCGATATCGAGAAGCGGGTCGCCTTTATGAACGATCTGTCCTTCGCGGTAATACACGTTGGTGATTTCGCCCTGCACGCGGCTCGTCACCGTCACCGTATAAACGGGAGTCACGGTGCCAAGCGCGTTGATGAATACGCCGATGTCTCCGGTGTGGGCGGTCGCACTTTGAATCGGTACAGCACGAATTGCGGGAGCCGCCGAAGCTTTGGAAGCCATTGCTTCCTGGCGCTGATGATAGATGTAAACGCCGAGCACGACGACGATCACTAGCGCCCAAATCCACCATCGGCTTTTTCGGGCGGGAGGCTGGTTTGAGGCAGATCGCAAATCGTGCGCGCCGAAACTAGAGTCGGGCGTCGCCGAACGCGTTTCGTTTGGCCCAGACCTTGAGTCGTTCTCGGGACTTCCCGGGTCAGTCAGATATTCAGGCAAAGTCAATCCTCTTTCATCCGATTTCCAGGTGCGTGCTGGTTTTAGTTTGGGTACATCTAAGCGGCTCCGAACACACTGGCGGCCGTATCATTAGGTACCGTCCGTCTGCAACCCCAGCTTGAATTTCGCGTCGATAGGGCGAGACGCCCGCCCCAGGGCGCCTCTCTCGAACTCCATATTATCGGATGTGCCCGCCAAGGATGGAAGGGCCTACCCGCTCGGATTCTTTCCGCCGGATCCATCTCCGTTGGCGTCCCAATACACACGGAAATGCCCGCAATCCAGCGAAACGGGAATACACGCCTTACAATGCGACGATTGGGAAGCTCATTTGGTTTCCTCGCGTTACCTCCCCACCTACGGCGCCCACAACAGCAAAATGGCTGTCGTAGCGCCGGCATCTTGCCGGCGATTTTCTTGGCAGCCGCCGAACAATAGAATGCCAGCTCGTCTCTCGATCGCTACCTATCTATTACGATATCTTACGATTTGAATCACATTCTGAACAACTGAAGAAATCCGCGCTGCACAACGAGGTGGCGCACACTGAGGCATAATCGGCATGCCACCTAGCCTTCAACCCGCTCAGGGACTAGCCTAAAGCCTGGCCTTCTTTTTCCGCAGTTCGCTACAACGGCTTACCTAAAGAAATCGTCGAATCCGCCACTCCGGGCACCGGCTTCTGCTGCATCAACACCTGCAAATGATCCCTTAGATGGCTCAATCCGGCGCTATGAATCTGCGACACTCTCGACTCCCCCACTCCCAAGGCAAGCCCTATCGCCTTCATCGAAAGCTCTCTGAAGTGGTAAAGCATCATCACTTCCCTCTCGCGCATGGATAGCGCCGCCATCGCCCGCATCAGCAAACCTGTCATTTCCGAGCGCAGCGTCCGATGAAACGGGTCGTCGTTATCAGCAATCGGACCACTCGCCGCGCTAATCCCGTCGATCCGCGACGCATGATTTTCTTCCGCGTGGATACTTCCTAGATTCAGTCCATGAAGGTCGCGCATGAGATGCTGCAGCTCGTCGAGGCTAATCTCGAGTTCAGCAGCGATCTCCGTGTCAGCCGCATCGCGGCCCAGTCTCGCTTCACAACGCGCAACGGCCTCTTCCAGCCGCCGCGCCTTCCTTCTCAGCGCGCGAGGACTCCAATCCACTTGCCGCAGGCTATCGAGAATCGCGCCGCGAATCCTGAATTCCGCGTAGTATTTCAGCCGAACGTTCTTATTGGGATCGAATTTCCTCACCGCGTCCATCAACCCCAGGATTCCAGCATGAACGAGATCTTCCAGAGGCACCTGCGGCGGCAATCGCAAATGAATTCTCCTCGCAATGTGATGCACGTGCGGCAGGTGCTCAAGCAAGAGCTGCTCCCGCTGCGCATCGTCAAGCCCGCCGTCCGCGACACCTGGTTCTAGAACTTCGTTGAGAACCTCTGCCATACCCGCTCCAGTACATTTCTCGCCGCACGGAATGAACGCAGCATTCGCCACTGGTTAGATCTGAAGGGGTGTGCCCGGCGGAATGCCTGGCTCAATGCAATGCGACGCTTATGCCTTGTGCCGCACAGAATCGTCGCCGTTCATTTTGTTAGGAGCACACCAACCGGAAGGGAAAAATAGATTGAAGCCGACTATCGGTCGCTGTCAAAAGAATTCCAGACCACGCTCATTGACTCGTATCCAATTACAAACTGCCCCAAGTTGAAACAGTTCCTCAAACTGATTTTTGGCTGCTCCAAATCGGAATATCACTGAAGTGTTTCCTTCTTTCGCCGATGCTCTCATTGGAAAACAAGAGTTCGCTGAATTTACTGTCACGCTGATCGCCGTTTTTAGCCGAAGGCCAGCGCCAGCGTTAGTCGCCGAAATTACGCGCTCTGGCTCTGTCTGTGGTCAGCCTGCACTCTCACTTTTTCCACACAAAACCACATGGACTCGAAAATACCATCGGTGGATGAGACCCCTCTCGCGCCAGTAAACCCACACCGCGCGGCTCGGCCGGCAAAACTCACGCCATCAGTACGCGCCGACTTGCGGGTCGCAGAGCGCCGCCAATGGTGGCTCTCCTTTTCCGGAGTCCTCGTTACGCTGCTCCTGACTGTCGGCATCGTTTCGTTTTCTCTCTCTGTATATGCTCTCCAACTGAATTTCCTCGACAATTCGAACATTCACCTTGCAACTCGCGCGCTCGTCGGGATGGTTCTGCTTTTCGTCGTCTACGTCCTCTACCAGCAGCTTCAAATTCACCGCTTTCGCATCCGGCTTGTTGAACGCGAAGAGCTCTTTCGCCTCATCACCGAAAATGCGGCGGACATGATTGCCGTGGTCACAGCGGACGGAAAGCGCATCTACAACAGTCCGTCCTACGAAAAAGTACTCGGCTACTCCGCGGCCGAACTTTCGAATACTTCCGCCTACGCCCAAATTCATCCCGAAGATCAACCGAGGGTCACCAAAGCGGCTGAACAGGCACGAAGCAGCGGCGTTGGGAGCCGCGTCGAATACCGCATCCGCCACAAAAGCGGTGAGTGGCGCATGCTCGAATCCACAGCAAGTGCCGTCCGCAATTTGGATGGAAAAGTGGAAAAGCTTGTCATCGTGAATCGCGACATCACCGAGCGCAGGCAACTCGAGCAGCAGCTCGTCCTTTCGCATAAGCTCGAAGCCATTGGCAGGCTCTCCGGCGGTGTGGCGCACGACTTCAATAATCTCCTCGGCGTCATCATCGGCTATGCCGAAGCTCTCCAGCAGGATTCTTCCGGTGACGAGTCTTTTCGCGAAGCGATCGACGAAATTTTGAAAGCCGGTCACCGCGCCGCATCTCTTACGCAACAGCTCCTCGCCTTCAGCCGCAAGCAGGTACTCGAGCCAAAAATCATCGATCTCAACGCAGTCGTCTCGGACATTGAAAAAATGCTCCGCCGTCTCATCGGCGAAGATATTGAACTGACGATCATCTGCGCTGCGGATCTCGGCAGAGTGAAGGCCGACCGCGGTCAAATCGATCAGGTCATCATGAATCTCGCTGTTAACGCGCGCGATGCCATGCCTCGCGGCGGCCTTCTGAAAATAGAAACTTGCAACGTCGAGTTGCGTGAAGAAGATCGCAAAAATCGCCGATACGTCGTTCCCGGCCTCTACGTCATGGTCTCGGTCACTGACGCGGGCACCGGCATGGACGCCGAAGTTCAATCGCACATTTTCGAGCCATTTTTTACCACCAAGGAAATGGGAAAGGGCACGGGTCTCGGTCTCGCCACCGTCTACGGCGTCATCAAGCAAAGCGGCGGATACATTTTTGTCGAAAGCGAGCCAGGACGCGGCGCCTCCTTCAAAATTTACCTCCCTCGTGTCGAAGGTTCCCTGATCGAGAAGCCTGAGCCGGTGATTTCGCGCGAACAAACTCATGGCCCGCGCACCATCCTAATTGCCGAAGACGAAGCGTCGCTGCGCAAACTCACCAGCAACACGCTAATGAAACTCGGTTACACCGTATTGGAAGCCCCAGACGCAGCCGAAGCCATCAGGATTGCGGGCCTGTTCACTTTAAAGATCGATTTGCTTCTAACCGACGTCGTAATGCCGGGCATGAGCGGCCGCGAACTCGCGCTCAGCATCGCTGCATCTCGGCCCGAAACGAAAGTTCTCTACATGACTGGCTACACCGACGGAGCCATCGCAGAGCATGGCGTCCTCGAGGCAGGAATTTCCATGCTTCGAAAGCCGTTCACCCAAGCTCAGTTGATTCGAAGCCTCGATGGAATTTTCGAAGCGCATCCCGACGCGGATGCCCCGACAAACTTGAAAGAAACAGCAGAAGAGAGGCCTGACTATGCTGAAAGCAGACACAAAAATAGCTGATCCACAGTCGAAATCGGCCGTCAGTGGACTGCCGCGGCTACTCGTTATTGACGATGACGAAGCCGTGCGAAAAGTGATGCGTTTCCGCCTCAAGGACTCCTACGACATCGTGGATACAGGCTCGCCCGAAGATGCTCTCGCCCTCGCGCTCCAGAGTCGCCCCGACGCGATCCTTCTAGATCTTTCCATGCCCGGTTACTCGGGCTTCGAAGTTTGCCAGACGCTCGCTTCTCTCACCTTCACGCAAGGGATACCGATCGTCATTGTCTCCGGTAAAACCGGCGATGAAGACAAAGCATTCTGCGAAAGTCTCGGTACCAAGGCTTTTTTTCAAAAGCCAGTCGATATCGAGAGCCTCAAGAAAACACTCGCGCAGCTCGTCGCAGGCCGCAAGCGCGATCGCCCCGCCGAGCCGCGCGTCCACTTAAAAATCGCCCTAACGCTCCGCGGCACGGATTCGAACAGCCGGCCCTTCATATTGGACGTGGTTACAGAAAATGTGGGCGCCAATGACTTTCTTTCTGCCTGCAGTGTGCCGCTAAAAGAAAGCGCCATTGTCGATGTCCATTCACCTTCAAATGGCGGTAAGCTCGTCGGAAAAGCCCGCGTGGTCCGCGTGGATTGGCCAAACACTCCAAGCCAGCGCTGCGACTTCCATTTCACCGAAAAACCAACCGAATGGATCCTGCGCTAACCCTGTAGCGATCTGCATCTGCACTTCATGGGCACTGCAGTCAATCGCGACTATCTGCCAGATTCAGCCTCGATTCCCTCACTCCGGCAAACATGTGTACGAAAACAGAAATCCGAAATAAGGAATACAGTTGATTCCCGCGAGTTTAGCAACTAGCGACGTATCGTAATTTTAGCGGGGTCCGCCTCGTAACCTTCATCCGCCACAGTTTTCGCGGCCGCCGCGCGAAGCGCCGCCTCATCCGCATTCCTCGGCGAATCGCAATACCGATGAATCACCTCTTCGCCAATTTGTATTCGCACCGTCCACTTCGATTTCTCTGCATCCCACGAAACTTCCACTCGATCTGGTTTCATCGCTTCCTCCCACTCAAATCTCCGGGCCATTATAGTCCACACACCTCATTAGTTCAGTGCGACGACGCGATCTATCCCCTGTAGCGCCGCACCGACTTTCGTGCGGCATTTCAATGCAAGAGAAAAGAAATTCCGCCGATGGACATTAGCGCTCGCCCGTCCCGCCTCATTCCCCCAAAATCGCGCTGATCTCTCTCGAACTCGCCGCTTCAGCCGCAAACGTAAATGTCCCCCGCTCCCGCATCTCCCGCGCCCCTCGAAGCAAAGCCCCCAGCGCCGCGCGACACAGTGAACTCCCCACACTCACGCGCCTAACGCCAATCGCCGAAAGTTCAGCAAGACTCAGTTGAACTCCCCGCAATCCCATCAGCACGTTCACCGGCCGGTCCACAGATCGAATCACCGCGACAATATCCTCCTTCGTCTCCAGCGCAGGCGCATACAAAACATCCGCACCCGCCTCTTGATACGCCTGCAGCCGCTTGATTGTGTCCCTCAGATCCGGCCGCCCGTGCAAATAATTCTCCGCCCGCGCAGTCACCGTGAACATAAATGGCAGCGCACGCGCCGCCGCCACACCCGCGCGTACTCGGTCAATCGCCTGTCCCAACTCGTAAATCGGATCGTCCGCTAGCCCGCTGGCATCTTCGATCGACCCGCCAACAATTCCCGTCTCGCCCGCAAGCCTGATAGTTTCGGCAACAATCTCAGGCGCATCTCCGTATCCGTTCTCGAGGTCAGCGCTAACCGGCAGCGAAGTGGCCGACGCGATCGCCGCCGCGTTCGTCAACGCCTCATCGCGGCTAAGAGTCGTGTCCAGCTTCCCGATGGAGAAAGCGTAGCCCATGCTCGTGGTAGCCAGCGCTTCAAATCCCAGGTGTGCGAGAAGCCGCGCACTGCCGGCATCCCATGGATTCGGGATAATAAACGCGCCAGCGCGCTCATGAAGCGCTCGAAACGCCCGTCCCTTTTCCGCTTGCGTCACCACGCCGCCTCCGCTCACGCCGGCCCCACAAGTGCGGCAGGAAGTCCGAAAGTTCCATCAACCACCTCGACGAAGTTTCTCTCTTCGCGGAGAATCAGTTGGTTTGTCTGTGCCATGGCGAAATTCTCCCGCGCTTCCGGATCTGTCCGCAAGCGCGCTCTATATTTTTCATAGGCCGTGAGGCTCTCGAATCGAATCAATCCCCACGCAACATCGTTCGTCCCTTCGTAAGGAAGAAAATATCCCACAAGTTGTCCGCCGCATCGAGGAATAATGCGCCCCCAATTCTCGGCATACTTCTTGAACTGTTCTCTCTGAAACGGATCGATTTGGTAGCGAATGAAGCAAATAATGTTCATTTTTCTCCTCCCGGTATCGGATCCCGCCGCTAAATGATCGCAACCGAGCGCAAGCTTCGCGCCTCCCGCTGCATTCGCCGAAACTAGCGTCGCCGCCAGAGTAATCGCCTCACGGCGTGTCAGGCTTCCGGCCAATAAAACTCTCGGTTCCATCCCCGGCAGTATCCCACTTGATCCAATTCAATGATTCGTTTACCATCGAAGCGTGAATGTCAACGCCGATGACTCCTCAGTCGCATCAATCGCCGCTGCCATCGGTGAGCCGGCGCGGTCGCGCATGCTCTATTGCCTTCTCGATGGTCGCGCGCGCACCAGCACCGAGCTGGCGATCGTCGCCAAGGTAAGTCCGTCCACCGCAAGCGCCCACTTGCATCGCCTAAACGCGCTGCGATTGGTGAAAGCGTTCCCTCAAGGAAAGCACCGCTACTACAGTTTGGAAGGACCTAGCGTCGCTGCCGCGCTCGAATCGCTCAGCGTTCTTGCCGGCACAACTCGTTCCCCATTCGTACCCAATACGCCAGTCGGTTTGCGCGCCGCGCGCACTTGCTACGATCACATCGCCGGCGCCCTAGGCGTTTCGCTCCACGACCGCCTCACCGCTCTAGGCTGGCTCACCGAAGCTTCGCCAGAGGGCCAAGCTTACGATCTCACGCCCCGTGGAACGCAAGCATGCGCCGCCCTCGGAATCGACGTTGGCGCAACTCGAGCGCTCCGCCGCCGCTTCGCATTCGCCTGTGTGGATTGGAGCGAACGCCGGCCCCATATCGGCGGCGCTTTTGGCGCAGCTCTGCTGAAAGTCGCGCTAAAACAAAAATGGGTCGTCCAGGATCTCGCCAGTCGTGTGTTAAACGTCACACGCGCAGGCCGCCGCGAAATGCACAATCGATTCGGCCTAAAGGTTTGACCACATCCTGCTGCGCCGCATCGACTTTCGTACGGCGCATTTTCGAGAATCGCGCAGAACAGACCCGCTCTGAACTTCTCGCACGAAATTCCGCCAGCTCCGTATGCTAATCTTTAGAAACCAGCCGAGCATCACGCACCACCAAAACCACGCCGCTCGACACGAGGCCCAAAACATGATGCCCGTCCACGAAGACCTTCTCCGCGAATTTCAGAGCCTCGCTTTGACTGCTCCCACGCCGAAATCCATCATGGAGCGCATCTCACAGCGTCTGCACGAAAAGATGACCCGCTACAACTGGGTCGGTTTTTACCTCGTCGATCCGGCAGACTCCGGCATCCTGGTCATCGGCCCTTTCGTCGGCAGCTTCACTCCCAATCTTCGCATCCCCCTCGACACGGGACTCTGCGGCGCCGCCGCCAGGAGCGGCCAAACCGTAGTCGTTCACGACGTCACTGCCGATCCGCGTTATCTCGCAGGCTCGCCTCTCGTGAAATGTGAAATCGTTGTTCCCATCCTCGTGAAGGCCAAGCTCGCTGCCGAGCTGGATATCGAGAGCTACTTCGCCGGCACCTTTACCAAAGCGGATCAGGACTTCGTGGAGGCCTGCGCCGCGATTGTCGCAAATTACCTCGGAAAAAAGTAATCGTCCGCGGATTGGGACTAACCGAAAGAAATGGTCTTGCAACGCCACTCGTCAACGCTACAATCCGAGCGATTCAAATCTGAATAACGAAATTATTGCTCTTATCTACAAATCGCGAGGCTCATCCATGCGGATCGTTTATGGCTGTCTCTTATGCCTGTTTTTATGGGCCTCGATTTCTAGCGCATTCACGCAAGAGAGTAAGCCACTCTCCGCCATTCCGCCGGACGGGTTCCAGTTCGCAGGCACATGGGACTGCGAAGGAACGTTCCGTAACGCTCAGGTCCACAAAGCCACGTTTACCGGAACCACGATTCTTGGCGGCAAATGGCTTGAACTCACCGAGCAGGATATTCAACCGGCGACCGGGTATTTAGCGAAATACCTGATCGGCTTTGACCCTCAGCAAAAACGCCTCGTCGAGTTCGATGCCAACAACTTCGGCGCCGCCATCTACACCAGCGAAGATGGATGGCAAGACCGAGTCCTGACCATGACCTCTTCCCTCTCACAAGACGCAAAAGCTCCCTACGCCGCCAACCGTTTCCGATACTACATCACCGCTCCGGACACGTTCACAGTGGATTGGCAAATCAGCAAAACCGCAGAACTGAAATGGATCGAAGCAGATCATCTAGCCTGTAAACGTAGAGGCAACAATTAAAAAACGCGGCTCGTGCGTTTCGAGCAAGGCTCGTCGTGCAGTTGCGGTTTGAAATCCGGACTTAATTCACGCTCTATTTTAAGATCGTGCTCTCATGCCTCTCCCGAGCGTGAGCGTATCCACAGCGTGGCGCGTTCCATTGTTCTAACAATTTTGACGCATTTGTGTTATTAGCTTTTTCCAGGCCATCCGCAAATCCCCTAACTGCAAGGAGGAATCCAGTCATGGAAGAGACGAGACTTTCGAGCTTGGGCTCCGGACCTTCAATCGTATGGGCCATTGTTCTCATCGTCTTCGGTTTTCTGGCAATCTCCCTCCCGTTGGCCACGTCGCTCGGCGTGGTGATTGTCATCGGCTGGCTGATTACCCTCAGCGGCGGTTTTCAATTTATCCACGCCTTCCAGTCGAAAGGCGCCGGCAGCATACTTTGGAAGCTTCTCGTCGCGATTCTTTACTTGATCGTCGGGATATATTTTCTGATGAATCCTGCCATAGGGGTTGCCGGACTCACACTGGCCCTGGCAATTTTCTTCCTGGCCGAAGGCATATTGGACTTGGCGGCCTATTTTCAAAACCGTCACGCGGGAGAATCTGGCTGGCTTCTGATGGACGGCATTGTCACCTTGATTCTCGGCCTGCTGGTTTGGAGGCAATGGCCCTCGAGCTCGTTGTGGGTGATCGGGACACTGGTCGGAATCAGCATGATCTTCACCGGCACAACGCGTCTAATGATCAGTCTCGCCGCAAGACGTCTTGCGCCGGTCAATCCCTAGCCCAACTCTGCGAACGCGAGCCATCGTCTCACCAGGCCTTCGCTCTCTGCGGAGTCACTCTGAGGCGGACCTGACGTAGGTCCGCCGAAGAATCTTTCTTCGCTCTCTTCGACGAGAACTCAGCGTGCTCATGTCCGCCGCAAGTTCTGCATATGTTCAAGAAAGCGCTGAACGAACCGCACGATTGCTCGCTTGACGTTATAATCTTCCGAACAGCATGCTGGCTCCAGGCACTAAACTTGCTCACTACGAAATCGTCGCTCCGCTCGGCGCCGGCGGCATGGGCGAGGTCTATCGCGCGCGCGATTCGCGCCTGAACCGCGACGTCGCCATCAAAATTCTGCCCGAGGCATTCTCCTCCGATGACGAGGGTCTGCGCCGTTTCGAGCGAGAAGCGCGCTCCGCATCCGCACTCAACCACCCCAATATCATCACCATCTACGAACTCGGACAGGACGGTTCCACTCACTACATTGCGATGGAGCTGATCGACGGCAAGACATTGCGCGAGCTCCTTGCCGCCGGCGCGCTGCCAATACGCAAAGTGATCGAAATTGCCGCTCAAATTGCCGAGGGGCTGGCGAAAGCGCATGAAGCAGGCATCGCCCACAGGGACATAAAGCCCGCCAACGTCATGATCTCCAGCGACGGCCTCGCTAAAATCCTCGACTTTGGCCTCGCAAAATTCGTGGCGCCCAGCGGCGATCTTCCGGACGCCAACACCATGTCCGCGTGGCAGACTCAACCCGGTCAGTTTCTAGGAACAGTTCAATACATGTCGCCCGAACAGGCCAGTTATGGCCAGACGGATTTCCGCTCAGACCAGTTCTCCTTCGGCCTGGTGCTCTACGAAATGGTAACCGGCAAACGAGCTTTTCGACGCAGCACCGCAACCGAGACAATGGTCGCGATTCTTAAAGAACAGCCAGATCCGATTGGCGTGCAATGTCCGGACGCTCCCGCTCCTCTCTGTTGGGCCATTGATAGATGCCTGGCAAAAGAACCAGACAAGCGCTACGCCGCAACCCGAGACCTCGCTAACGAACTCGCAGCCATGCGCCATCGCTTCTCGGAAAAGCCAGTTACCCAGGCCGAGAATCGCCAAATCAATATTCCTATGCAGCGCACCGGGTTCGTGGGGCGCGAAAAAGAAATAGCAGCCGCCAAGGAACTCCTGCTTAGTCACAATATCCGCCTGCTGACGGTCACCGGTCCAGGCGGCATCGGAAAAACGCGTCTCGGGGTTCAAGTCGCAATCGGTCTCGTGGACAATTTCCCCGGCGGCACTCACTTCGTTCCGCTCTCTCCGATAAGCGATCCAAGCCTCGTCCCCTCCGCGATCATCCAGACATTAGCGATCCGCGAAGCCGGCGGCCAATCGCCCCTGGAAATCCTCAAGAAGCATTTACAGGAAACATCGCGCGCGCCGATGCTTCTCGTGCTCGACAACTTTGAACACTTAATGGCGGCTGCTCCGATTCTCGCGGAAATCTTGGCGATGGGTCCCCATCTCAAAATTCTGGTCACCAGTCGCGCCGCATTGCACGTCTACGGAGAACACGAATTCCCCGTGCCGCCCCTTGCGCTTCCCGATTCGCGGTCAATGCCTTCGCTCGAGATAGTTTCACAGTGCCCGGCAGTCGCGCTATTCGTACAACGCGCTGCCGCCGTAAAGCCGGACTTTGCGCTCAATCGCGAAAATGCATCCGCCGTCACCGAAATCTGCGCACAACTCGATGGTCTGCCTCTCGCCATCGAGCTGGCAGCCGCCCGAATCAAAGTTCTCTCGCTCTCTTCCATCCGCACGCGCCTGGCCAGCCGCATGCAACTCCTAACTGGCGGCGCGCGCGATCTGCCGCAGCGCCAGCAAACTCTTCGCTCCGCGATTGACTGGAGCTACGATCTCCTGACTCCCGCCGAGCAGAAACTTTTCCGAAGATTATCGGTGTTCGTAAGGGGTTGCACTCTGGAAGGCGTAGAAGCTGTATGCGACACCAAGTCCGATCTCGATTTGGATCTGCTCGACGGCATGGCATCCATGGTGGACAAAAGCCTGATGCAGCAGCTCGAGCAGCCCAACGGCGAATCGCGTTTTTTAATGCTGGAAACGATTCGCGAATATGCTCGCGAAAAATTGCAGCTGAGCGCCGAGGAACTCTCCACCAAGCGCGCCCATGCTGCTTATTTCCTGGTACTGGCGGAAGAAGTTGCTACGGATCAGACCTCAGCGCAAGGGTTCGAGTGGCTCGAACGCTTCACGCTGGATCATGACAATTTTCGCGCCGCCCTCGAATGGCTTGCAGAAACCAAAGATGCCGAGTGGGGCCTGCGTCTCGGCGCGGCCCTTTTTCGTTTCTGGGAGACACGCGAGTACTTCGCCGAAGGCAGGGACAGCCTCGGCAAGCTCCTCAAAATCCCAGCCGCCGCTGCTCGCACGAAGCTTCGCGCGCGCGCCGCTTTTTCGGCAGGCATACTCGCCACCGAACAAGGAGACTACACCTCGGGAAATGTTTTGATCGGCGAAAGTCTTTCAATCGCCCGTGAACTGCATGACAACCAAGGCGCAGCCGTCGGCGTAAACGCCCTCGCTGTTCTCGCTCGCGATCAGGGCGATCTCGCACTCGCGCACTCGCTGTTCGAAGAAGGCTTGATCCTCTGGCGCGGATTGGGTGACCAGAAAGCCGTCGCTCGTTCGCTCAGTAATCTCGCCAGCGTCGTCAAATTGCAGGGCGACTATTCCCGCGCGCGCTCGCTTTACGCCGAGTGCCTCGCAATCTTCCGCGATCTCGGAGATCGCACCGGCGTCGGCTGGTCGCTCAACTCTCAAGGCGATGTCGCTCGCGAACAAGGTGATTTCGCAGCCGCCCAGATTTTGTATGAGAAGAGCCTCGCAATTTTTCAGGAACTCAATGATCGCTGGGGCATCGCCGGCTCGCTCGCCGATCTCGGAAATATTGCCCGCGAACAGCGCGATTGCCCCACGGCGCACGCTTTCTATCGCGAAAGCCTGAAAATTTTCCAGGAGCTGAAACACAAGCGCGGAATCGCTCGCCTCTTGGAGGGTTTCGCGTGCTCCGCCGCCGCTCAATCGCAAGCCGAGCGTTCGCTGCGACTCGCGGGCGCAGCTGCTGCGCTGCGCGAAAATATTGGCGCTCCGCTCACGCCCACGGAGCAGGCCAAACTTGAAGTTATTCTGGATCCGGCGCGCCAGGCGTTAATCAATACCGCAGGCACCACGGCTTGGTTGGATGGTTGGTCTATGCCGCTCGAAAAAGCTATTGAGGAAGTGATGCTGCTCGACGCCGCATCTCCCATTTGCTAGGCCCGCACGCGCAATGTAACTCTTAATGTAGCTCACCTCTTCAGAGGTGAGGCCTTTCGGGCCTTCCTCGCGCTCACTCCGCGGTTGCCGCCTCAATGAGCCGCCGCACGGCCGACACGCGATTGCACGGAATCCCGACGCGCCTCGCGTGCTCTTGCACCGTGGCTTCGTCTGGCGCGAGATACACGCAGTACACTTTATCGCCCGTCACGTAGCTATGCAGCCACTGAATCTCAGGGCCCATTTCCTTCAAAACACTCACCGACTTCTGCGACAGTTCCCGCAACTGCGCGTCGGTTAAATTTCCGGCTCCCGGCACTTCGCGTTCAATAACGAACTTGGGCATGAGCAGTCCTCGCGGCGTAACTCTTCAATGTAGCTCACCTCTTCAGAGGTGAGGCCTTTCGGCCCCCGAAGTCTCGCTCACTCCGCGGCCCACAAATGCTAGCATGCACATGCAGCGCCTTCAACAAAGTTTGGAACGAAGGCTGCTCCCAAATCATCAAAATCATCGTCAATAATGAAAGCCAATCTCAATAACTGAGGCCGCCATGGACATCCGATCGCTCCAGAAACCGCTGAAAGACCAATACCGCAGCGATCCCAACGCCTCGAAAATCACCATACGCGCCAAAGGCGGCCAGTCCGACGCTCCGATCGCATGCTCGGTTGACATCGGCCGCGCCATCTATCAGGCAGAAGCCCACAAAGGCGTCGGCGGCGCGGGCAGCGGGGCCTGTTCCGGCGATCTCCTGCTCGGCGCTTTGGCCGCGTGCGCGCAAATCACTTGTCAGATGGTAGCCGCCGCCATGGGCATCCGTACCGAACGCATCGAAGTCACCGTGGAAGGCGACTTGGATCTCCGTGGCACCCTCGGCATTTCAAAAGATGTCCCCGTCGGCTTCGAAACCATCCATCTCCGCTTCGACATCGCCGCCCCCGAAGCCACCCCCGACCAACTCCGCGCGTTACGCGAAAAAACTGAACAGTACTGCGTCGTCATGCAAACCCTGGCTCACCCGCCAAAACTAGAATCCGATTGGCCCAGCCTCGGCTGATTCGATTGCCAACCTGGCCCGCTAATCCAACCCCGAGGCCCCTGCAATTCTGTCTCGATTAGAAAGGGTGTCGGTTGTTTGTTTTGTTAGGGTTACGGCGATTTCTAATCGTTTGCGTGTCTCGATTAGAAATGGCGCTTCCAGCCGCCCTTCCGTCGCTCTTGCGCCCTCCCTTCGAGGCTTCCGTCGGGGCTCCCTTCGTAAACCTTCTCAGGGTAAACCCTTCGGAACTCCCTTCGGAACTCCCTTCGTAAACCCTTCTCAGGGTAAACAGGGCACGCCCGTGGGCGATGGCTCGTGGCCGGTGACCCGTTCGTCGCTGCAGCTTCCTCCCTTCGTAAACCCCTCTCAGGGTAAACGGGGCAGGCCCGTGGACCCTTCTCGATTCCCCTTCGAGGCTCAGGGCAGGTCCTTCGAGACTCGGTGCAAGCATGATGAACCGTCGCGGGCCGGGTAAAGATCCGACCCTGCCGTTCCTCCTTTTTATTTGTGTGTATTTACCTTTCGATACCTGATGCCGCTATGACTACGCTAGCAGATGGAAATCGTTCGCGCAAGAGAGCACGTCTGTGGATTTGGAATCCGACTCACCCGACGGTCGATTCGAGAGTCGGCGCAGCCGAGTAATCTAGCCAATTTTCGGCTCCTCTCCCAGTCTCTCCACCCCCGCGATGTTCTAAAAACGTGTTGTTGGGGGGTAGTCTTCTTTGTAGCAAACTTGCTTTCTTTGAATCCACCTAACTTTCTGGCCATTGTTCAGGACTACTGCGTCCACTTTGCCTCCCACTCTAGTTTCGTGAGGATTCCACCTCATGGCAAATTCTACCGCGGCGATAAGGCGGTAAGCTTCGAAATCGAGGAATGATTTATTTGCCAGACGTTTTTGGAGTTGAGCGATTGCAATTTTGGCCCGGTCTGTAGTGCCTTCTAAGAATTCACCAGTTCCGATCGGAGCATCTTCGAGTGCTCCTCCCTCACCTATAGGGGAATCCAGATGTCTCGGCCACTGGTACACATCATAGCTCGCTGTGGCTCTTCGAGTGGCGTTGTCAACATTTACAGACATATTGGCTACAACCAGACGCGGGAAACCCTCGCTATCAAGTCCCGCGAATCCTCCGAGTTGTGTCTCTTTGGGCCGATCCTCTGGGCGGGAAAACTGCAAGACAGAATCCGCCACAGGTTTCATGTTCTTAGCCCACTGATTAGCAAGGTCGAACAAACGTCGCAGGGAGTTTCGTTGCGCGCCAGCTTTTCTGAACGCGTTACGTCCTATTTCATTGGCGGTCACGCGCTTTTGCGTTCTGGAAAAGTCAACTTGCGCCATTGCTCCGGAGTAGAAGAACAACGTGTCGTCTGAAAGAGAGATTATCTTACATTCAAGATCGCTTACCGGCTTCGATCCCTGCGTGAGGCGGCTGTCTGCCACAACAATCACGCTGCCCGGGTCTGCCTCAAAGAGCAGTATTGAACCTCCGGCCATCTTGGATTCGTCTCCACGGAAGACGGAAAAGGGCAGCAAATAGCACGCCAGAGCGACTAATGCATATTTTCTTGTCATATTGCTGCCCTTTCCCTGGCGGGTGGCACACTCTAAACTTGAGTTGGATTCGATGTTAACTGTGGGGTGCCGCAATCCTTCTCCGCCCAAGGATGCGATTCTTGACTTTCTTTCGTATTAACGGGAATCCGAGAGTTTTGACCTCATTTCGCATGTCGCACACTCGAAGAACCGCCACCTCCATATCAAAGGGATGCCCCCCCGACGGCCGGTGCATTAGCCACTACTTGATGAAATACCGGAGCGGTATCACGCGTCCGTTCACATTTATGCGGAGAAGACAAGACGACGCCAGGGCCGAGACTACGCCGCCGGCCGTGGATCAGGCTCGCGTGCCGGCTCATAGGCTCGCTTTCAATCGCTCGGCCTCGGATGCCAGGGCGCCAATCGCATCGGCGCAATTCTTCTGCGCTTGAAGCAGGCGATTCCTGACTCCGTCAGAAATCATTTTGCCAAGTCGAGCGGCGCCAGACATCACGCCCGAATTGCCCGTCTCGAAATCCTTCATTTGCGCATCCTCGACCTTCAGGAACATATACTCCAACACGTATAGGTCGGAGTACGCCCTCAGGACAGGTTCAAGGCAACCGATTGGCAAAAAGCGTATGGCCTGGGATCCCTTAAGCGCGTCCCATGCGTGCATCTGTAGCCTTTCGAGGGTCTGCATGCCAGTCAAGCGCCTATCCACGAACTCCTTGGCGCGTTCTAGTTCGCCCATAAGGAGGCTGCATACGAGAGTTTCCTCTTTGATTCTGTCTTGGCGCGGCTGAATGATTTGGTACCGACGGGTAATCAGATAGTAGCCAGTTAACGCGAGCGCGGTGCCAGCAAGGAGACTGCCGAGGAAATTCGCGAGAACGGAAGATGTGAATGAACCCATTGGGAGCGGTATTCTCCTTCCTATCGCTACCATGATCGATATGGAACTTGGGACGGCCTTATTTGATGACACCATACACTGGGCATCGAAACCAGCTGACTCGCTGAAATAAGAGAAAGCTGCATGTGCGGGGTGGGGCCGACGACCACTTCTTTGAACTTAAGCGGCTGCTCGGATTCAGCTAAAGAGAATTTGACGTACGGTAATAACATCGACGACCCTGCCCTGAAATAGATTCGGCCAGGATGGGCGTCGTTCACGAGCCGCCATTCCTGTTCTTCCGAAAACGAAGGATCTTTGAGAATGGGCGCCACTTCCATCAGGCGACGTATGAGAGTTCCTGCGGCGCTATTTGTTAAGAGGTCCATCTTCTTGCACGCAAGGAACTCAGACACGATGTCTTCGCACATTTCCGCCACGATAGCGGTTTGCGCCTCGGGCGTGTAAATGCAGGGGACAAGCTTAACTGGCTGGTTTTTCATTGCGGCTTTGAGTTCTTCCGACACGAATCCGATACTGAAGCCGCTCCGGTCGCGGGCGTAGGCGCGCCATTGACTCAGTTGGTCGCTGGCTTGTGAAAAACACGCGACGAAGTGGTTGGAATACCGAGCGGTGTTGAGAGTAGCCTCAAGAAAAGTGAGGAACCGTTGCCTCTCGTAATCGGGCGAAAGCAAACACTTCTGTAGGTGAACTCGAATCAAGCTAACAGCAAGCCAAATTCCCTCGAGTCGTTTAGGCAGTGTATATTTGTCGCCCAGATCGCCTTTTCCGCGACAATTCCCATGAGACCGGCTTGTGACGTGTAGTGGTAGATGACTGCGGGCGGCGCCTTAGAGTACACCTCGCTTTCCAAGATCGGTCGCTTCCAAGTTATCGAATTAGTTGACATGAGGTTTTCTGATCGGCAAATCTTACAGTGACCGACACGTACCTTCAAGTCGCAGGAGATGCCCCAGCGAGCAGCGCCCCTACGAACGATCCAAGGCCATCAAAAGGACGGCGACATAGTTGCATGTGGCGACCATTCTTCTAAGCGAAAGAAAATGCAGATTTCTCGTCCGATCCTCGTCGGATTCATTTTCGATCCCGAGCAGTCGGGATGCAAAGAAGGCAAATGACAGCCTACCGCGGCGTGCTGCGCAACGTCGCGATTGGGCGTGATAAAATTGGGTGGTGAGCGCAAAGCGGAAGAAAGATTCGCTGAAGAAAGCTACTGTTTTGCTGTTCTCCTACGGCTCGCTGCAAAATAAAAATGTGCAAATCGCCAACTTCGGGCGTGAGCTAAACGGCCGCGAAGATGCGTTGCCCGGCTATGCCCGGCGCATGGTGCCGATCATCGATCCGAAGCTGATGGCGTCGAGCGGCGAATCGCATCACGCCAACGTGGTACCGACCTCCAATCCGCGAGACGCCGTGGCCGGAACCGTCTTCGAAATCACGGATCAAGAGCTAGCCGCGGCGGACATTTACGAAGAAGTTGCTGAGTATCGCCGAATTTCGGTCAAGCTGAAATCCGGTGATCGAGCGTGGGTTTATCTGCGCGCGTGACGGCATGAGTTAGGTTGGCGAAAAGAGAAAGTCAAGACCCCCACCCTTCGCAGCGAAGGATGGGGCACCCGCGAACGGCAACGACACCAGCGAAGAAACGCAGATTCCTCGTTCGATCCTCGTCGGATCGTCCTCGATGACGGCGATGTGAGAGAGGTTGGCAAAAAGAGAAAGTCAAAACCCCCACCCTTCGCAGCGAAGGATGGGGCACCCGCGAACGGCAACGACACCAGCGAAGAAACGCAGATTCCTCGTTCGATCCTCGTCGGATCGTCCTCGGAATGACAGCGATGTGAGTTAGGTTGGCAAAAAGAGAAAGTCAAACCCCCCACCCTTCGCAGCGAAGGATGGGGCACCCGCGCTGAAAGGCCTCACGTCTCGTCGCGACTGCGTCGCGCCGGGGACGCGAGCTACAGTGATCGAAAAAAATTGCTGGAGGCGTGGAGGTGAGTGGAAGTATAATGCATGTGTGATTGTGGTGAAGGCGCAATACTGCATGTTGAGTTTTGGCGAGTTCTGGCGGGCAAAGCTGGCGTGATGGAAGCGAAATTGTCCAAATCGGGGCGCGGCCGGTGAAAGCGCTGGCGAAATCTTTGGCGAGGGGCCGAGGCGCGACGGCGCTTTCTGCGGCAGCGGCCCGACTGCGTGCTGGCGCTGCGTCACTTTCCGATGGGGCTGCTGCGCCGGCTGTTTCAGAGGCGAAGTATTTGCGGGTGCTGGGGGAGCGGGTGAGGGAGGCGCGGGCGCGGCGCGGGATGACGCGGAAGATACTTGCGAAGGATTCGGGCGTATCGGAGCGGTATCTGGCGCAGCTTGAGGGCGGGCAGGGGAATATTTCAATTTTGTTGCTGCGGCAGATTGCGCAGGCGCTGGATTTGCGGCTTGAGACATTAATTATGGAAGGGCCGGAACCGCCGATCGAGTTGCTGCATACCACCGAGCTGCTGCGACGGTTGGGCGCCACGGAAATTCGGCGGGCGCATCAAATTTTGTTGCAGGAATTCAGCGGCGATTCGAGCGCTGCGGATGCGAACTTGCGGCGGCGGGCGCGCATCGCGTTGATTGGGCTGCGCGGGGCGGGCAAGTCTACGCTTGGCGCCAAGCTGGCGGCGCGGCTGGGCGTGCCATTTATTGAGCTTGATCGCGTGATCGAGAAGGAATGCGGCGTGGCGCTGAGCGTGATTTTCGATTTGTACGGGCAGAGCGGATTCCGGCGGCTCGAGCGGCAGTGTCTGGAGCAAATTCTCGAGCGGCATCCGCGATTCGTACTGGCGACGGGCGGAAGTTTGGTCTCGGAGCACGCGACGTTTGAGCGGCTGCTGGCGGCGTGCTTCACGGTGTGGCTGCGGGCGACGCCAGAAGATCACATGCAGCGCGTGATTGCGCAGGGGGACATGCGGCCGATGGCGGAAAATCGCGAATCGATGGCGGATCTGCGGCGAATACTTTCTGTGCGCGAACCGCTTTATGGCGAGGCGGATATTGCGGTGGATACTTCGGGGCGGAGCTTGGGAGAAAGTTTTGACGCGCTTTTGAAAGCGGCGCAAGCGACGGCGGCGCAAGAATCGGCGCGGGGAAATTCGTAGCGAAAAGGGAGAGCATACTTTCATGTTGAATGTAAAAGAGGCGGGCATGTTGAATGTAAAAGAGGCGGGGCTGGTGACGTTTGATGTTGCGGCTGATGCGCGACGGCATTGGCGCGTGAGTATTGAAGGGCGCGTGGCGACGGTGGCGATGGACGTAAGCGAAGATGCGGGGCTGAAGCCCGGCTACAAGCTGAAACTCAATTCCTACGATCTTGGCGTGGACATCGAACTTCACGACGTGCTGCAGCGGATTCGATTTGAGCATCCGGAAGTGGCGTGCGTGGTGCTGACGAGCGCGAAGCCGCGGATTTTTTGCGCGGGCGCGAATATTTATATGTTGGGGACTTCGTCACATGCGTGGAAAGTGAATTTTTGCAAATTTACGAACGAGACGCGCGATGGGATGGAGGATTCGAGCCGGCACGATGGGCTGCGATTTCTGGCGGCGTTGAACGGGACGACGGCGGGCGGGGGATACGAGCTGGCACTGGCGTGCGATGAAATTGTGATGACGGATGACCGGTCAAGCGCGGTGAGTTTGCCGGAAGTGCCGCTGCTGGGAGTATTGCCGGGAACGGGCGGACTGACGCGCGTGGTGGACAAGAGAGGAGTGCGGCGCGATTTGGCAGATTTATTTTGCACGAATCCCGATGGCGTGAAGGCGGATCGCGCGAAGGCGTGGGGATTGGTGGATGAAATTGCTGTGCCGGCGAAATTTGCGGAGTTGACGCGTGCGCGCGCGGAAGCGCTGGTGGCTGGATCGCCGCGCCGGGCGGATTCGAAGGGCATTCAGTTGAATGCGCTGAATCGGCGGATCGATGACGGCGGATTTCATTACGATTTCGTGGATGTGATTTTCGATCGCGCGGCGCGGACGGCGACTTTGACGATTCGCGGGCCGGAGGGCGAGCAGCCGCAGACGGTGGAAGCGATTCACGCGCTCGGGGATCGCTGGTGGCCGTTGGCGATGGGGCGTGAATTGGACGATGCGATTTTGATGTTGCGCACGAATGAATTGGAATTGGGGCTTGTGTTGCTGAAGACGAGCGGGAACGCGGAGGCGGTGCTGGCGTCTGACGCGCTTGTGCTGAAGCACAAGGAGGATTGGCTGGTGCGCGAGACAATTGGGATGCTGCGGCGCACATTTGCGAGGCTTGATGTGTCTTCGCGCAGCTTGTTTGCAATTATCGAGCGCGATTCGTGCTTCGCGGGAATTCTTTTTGAGTTGGCGCTGGCTGCGGATCGGAGTTACATGCTGGCGATGGCGGAAGAGGAAGGCGAATCGCCGAAGATTGCGCTCGATGAAATGAATTTTGGATTGCTGCCGATGGTGAATGGGCGGAGCCGGCTTGAAACGCGATTCGGCGGAGATAAAGAGAAGCTCGCGGCGATTGGGAAGCTTTCGGGAAAGATGCTTTCGCCGGCGGAAGCGCTTGAGCAGGGGTTGATTACTGTCGCGCCGGACGATTTGGATTGGGAGGATGAAATTCGCGTGGCGATTGAAGAGCGCGTGAGCCTTTCGCCGGATGCGTTGACTGGAATGGAAGCGAGCTTGCGATTTCCCGGCGCTGAAACAATCGAGACGAAAGTTTTTGGGCGGCTTTCGGCTTGGCAGAATTGGGTTTTCATCCGGCCAAACGCGACCGGCGAAAATGGCGCGTTGAAAAAGTTTGGAAGCGGATCGAAATCGAATTTCGATTGGGAGAGAGTCTAATGGCGCTGAATTATCAGGATCGCATACCGAACAATGTTGATTTGGGCTCGAATCGCACGCTGCAACGGGCGCTCGAACATTGGCAGCCGGAATTTATGAATTGGTGGCACGGGCTGGGGCCTTCGGATTTTCAGGCGTATGACGTTTATCTGCGAACGGCGATATCGGTGGATACGAAGGGATGGGCCACGTTTGGTTACGTGCGCATGCCGGAGTATCGCTGGGGAATTTTTCTGGCGGAGCCGGAGCCGGATCGGCGGATCGGATTCGGAGATCAATACGGCAAGGAAGTGTGGCAGCAGATTCCGGGCGAGCACCGGTCGACGCTGCGGCGGCTGATTGTCACGCAGGGTGATACGGAGCCGGCGTCGGTGGAGCAGCAGCGATTGCTGGGGCATACGGCGCCTTCGCTTTACGATCTGCGAAATATTTTCCAGGTGAATGTGGAAGAGGGGCGGCATCTTTGGGCGATGGTGTATCTGCTGCATGCGTATTTTGGGCGCGATGGGCGCGAAGAGGCGGAAGAATTGCTGGAGCGGCATTCGGGCGACGCGGATAAGCCGCGCATTCTGACTACATTTAATGAGCCGATTCGTGATTGGTTGAGTTTTTTCATGTTTACGTACTTCACGGATCGCGACGGGAAATTTCAATTGAAGTCGCTGGCGGAATCGAGCTTCGATCCGCTGTCGCGCACGTGCAAATTCATGCTGACGGAAGAAGCGCATCACATGTTTGTGGGCGATACGGGAATTTCGCGGGTGATCAAGCGGACGCTTGAAGTGATGCGGGAGTTGAATACGGACGATCCCGTGGCGATTCGGAAAGCGGGCGCGGTGGATTTGCCCCTGGTGCAGAAATATTTGAATTTCTGGTTCAGCTCATCGCTTGATTTATTTGGCGGCGACTCGTCGTCGAATGCGGCTTCTTATTTCGCTAATGGGCTGAAGGGGCGGCCGGATGAAGCGCGTTACGAGGATCACAGCGCCGCGGAGCAGACTTTTACTCTGGAGCTTCCTGACGGGGCGGGCGGCGTTCGGTCGGAGCAGATTCCGATGCGGAATGCCATCAATGAAGTGACGCGCGATTCTTACGTGAAGGATTGCGAGATGGGGATGAAACGATGGAACAAACACATCGAGAAAGTGGGGCATGGTTTCCGAATGACTCTGCCGAGCACGCGATTCCGAAGGACGATTGGAAGTTGGGCCAATGTGCCGACGGATCCGGCGGGAAATCCGATCACTCAGGAAGAATTCGACGCGCATATCAGCGAATGGCTGCCGACGGATGGGGATCGCGCGTTTATTTATAGCTTGATGAAGGGCGTTACCGAGCGCGGGAAGATGGCGGCTTGGATTGCGCCACCGGAACGCGGTATTAATAATCAGCCGATTGATTTTGAGTATGTGCGGTTGGCGTAGGAATTGCTGGAACGGCGCGGCGTTTCAAGTGCCGCCGATTTCAAATTTGAAATTGATATTTCAGATGTGGGATGCTGCGACGCAGTATGGCGTGCCCTACTAAGTCCGCCAACCAAGCGAAGCGGCATGGCATCGGAATTTCTTAATGAATAAATTGAATGCAGTTCTTGCAGCGGTGTTGGTGTGCTTGTTGGGTTGTGGTAGTCAGCCGGCTAGCGTGGGGGGCTCGAGCGCGCAAGCCGCATCGGCAACCCAGTCAGCAACTCCGTCGATAACTACTGTTGCGCCAGCGCCCGATTCAACCGGCGGATTTGATGGAGCTCGGGCGTTTGAGCATGTGCGGCATCTTGTGGGGATTGGGCCGCGGCCGCCGGGGTCTGAGGGGATACATGCGGCGCAGGCTTACATAGTTGGACAGCTCAAGAGTTTTGGATGCGACGTTGACGAGCACGATTTCCACGGTTCGACGGCGCTTGGCGACATCGCGATGAAAAATATCATCGCCAAGATTCCGGGCAAGGGTAAGGACATCGTACTTTACGCGACGCACTACGATACTGTGCGCATTCCGAATTTTGTCGGCGCGGATGATGGAGGCTCGGGCACTGGGATGATGCTTGAGCTGGCCAGATTATTTTGCGGCCGAAAAACCGCGAGCACGCTTAATGTGTGGATTGCGTTTTTTGACGGCGAAGAAGCGCAGGGCGAGTGGGCCGACAAAAATAGCGTTCAGTGGACGAATGAGAACAGCACGTTTGGCAGCCGCGAGATGGCTGCGAGCATGGCAATCTCCGGCGATCTTAAGCGTCTGAAGGCGATGATTCTTGCCGATATGATTGGGCCTTCCAATTTGAAGATCAAACGCGAAGATCAATCGACTCCGTGGCTGAATGATCTGATCTGGCCGACCGCCGGGCGATTAGGTTACGGAAACGTGTTTGTGAACGAGAGTTTTTCGATTGGCGGCGACGATCACCTTTCGTTCATCAAGCGGGGCGTTGCGGCGTGCGACATTATTGATTTCGACGTTGTGAATACTTATTGGCATACGCCACAGGATACGTTGGACAAAGTTGATCCGCGGAGCCTGGCGATTGTCGGACATGTTTTTGTGGAGACGCTGCCCGCACTCGAGAAGAAGTTCCACTGAGATGGCGGGGATTCGACTGTTGGACAAGAGTGCCGAACGCTCCTAGAATCGTCGAAGCCCGCGTTGGAACGGGTTTTTATGCGCCGAGCGCATCCAAGACTCATACTCATCGTTGCTGCGCTCGCCCTGAGCCTCGCAATTCTCTTCCCTGCTTATTCCTGGTGCCTTAGTTCTTCGGATACCGCGCTCGATCTCAGTGGAAAGGCTGTGGATCCGCTGAAATCGGCGGCGGGAAAAGTCGTTGTACTTATATTTGTCCGGACGGATTGTCCGATTTCCAATCGGTATGCGCCAACGATTCAGAGAATCATTTCTGCGTATGAAGGAAAAGTGGCGTTCTGGCTCGTGTATCCGGATAGGGCGGAGACGACGGACATGATTCGGAAGCACGATGCGGAGTATGGGTACAAGATTTCTGCGCTGCGAGACACGGAACATGCGCTGGTAAGGAAGAGCCAGGCGAAGATTACGCCGGAAGTCGCTGTGTTCGATGCGAGCAAGCGGCTGGTGTATCACGGGCGTATTGATAATTGGTATGTTGATTTTGGGCGGACACGAAGCGCGGCGACCACGCACGAACTAGATGATGCGATTCAGGCGGCGCTTGGCGGAAGACTTCCGCCGGTTCGTGTTACTGACACAATTGGTTGCTATATTTCGGACCTCGAATGATTCGTTCGTCGAGAACTCTTCCCTTTTGCTTGGTTGCGTTGAGTTTGGTAACGGCTGCGTCGAGCGGCAGTGGTGGGATTGCGCGCTTGGGCGCCCCTCATCGCTCGGATTCGTCTATTGGGAAAACAGAGCGGCCGGTTACATTCGATCGAGACATCGCGCCGATTATTTTCCACGATTGCGCGAACTGCCATCATGCTGGCGAGGCGTCACCGTTTACGCTGCTCACTTATGACGATGTGAAATCGCATGCGCGGCAGATTGCGGCTGTCGTTCGCAAACGTCAAATGCCACCGTGGCTGCCGGAGGATGGCGAACTGAAATTCGCCGACGAACTTCGGCTCACCGACCGGCAAATTTCGCTTTTTCAGGAATGGATTGATGACGGGGAGAAAGAAGGCAATGCGGCCGATTTGCCTGCGCGGCCGAATTTCGTTGAAGGATGGCGGCTTGGAAAGCCGGAAGTGGTTATGACCGCTGAGAAACCGTATCTGCTTCCTGCCGGCGGGGACGACAACTACTGGAATTTTATTTTTCGCGCTCCCGTTGACCGCGTGCGGTGGCTGAAGGCGATGGAGATTCGTGCGGGCGATAAGAAATTGATTCATCATGCCAACGTCCAGGTGGATCGGACACAATCGGCGAGGCATTTGGAAAAAGAGCCGGGCGCGGGATTTGGCGGTATGGAACTGGAGATTGAATCGGAGTCGTTCGATCCTGACAGCCATTTTTTGTTTTGGAAGCCGGGGAGCGTGCCTTACGTCGAGCCGGATGGAATGGCCTTGCGGCTCGATAAGGATACCGATCTCGTGTTGAACACGCACATGCAGCCTTCCGGCAAAGCGGAAAAAGTGCAACCTACGATCGGACTTTATTTCACGGATGTGCCGGCGTCAGTTTTCCCGATGCTGCTGCAGCTGGAGAACGATCGGGCGCTCGACATTCGGGCAGGCGCGAAGGATTTTGTGGTTACCGACGATTTTACCTTGCCTGTTGATGTGGATTTATTGGCGATTTATCCGCACGCGCATTATCTCGGCAAAGATTTGCTTGGATACGCGACACTGCCCGACGGAAGCACGAAGACGCTGATTCATATTCCGCAGTGGGATCTGAATTGGCAGGCGGTGTTTCGCTATACGGCGCCCGTGAGACTTCCGAAAGGCACTTCGGTCGCGATGAAATACACCTATGATAATTCCGAGGACAATATTGCAAATCCGAATCACCCGCCACAGCGGGTGATGGCGGGCAATCGCGCGCGAGATGAAATGGCGCATTTGTGGCTGCAGGTGATTCCGCTGAAGGCAGCGGAGAGCGACGCTGATCCGCGCAAGACTTTACTCGAAGCGTTTGCGCGGCACAGAATCGTGAAGAATCCTGCGGATTTCGAAGCTCATTACAATCTTGCGGCAATGCTGCAGGCGCGAGGGCAGCTCGATGAAGCGATTGCTGAATATTCGCGGGCTGTGGAACTTCATCCGAATGATGCGACTGCGAACAATTCGCTTGGCGGGGCCTTACTCGCCTCTGGGAATAGTGGCGAGGCTATCACACACTTCCATCTTGCGCTGACAATTCGCCCGGATTATTTTGACGCGCACTACAATCTCGGAAATGCGCTCGTTGCGACGAATGATTTTCCCGGGGCGATCGGGCAATTTCGCGCCTGCGTGCGGCTGCGTCCCGATGACGCCGATGCCGAAGCGAATCTTGGCGGCGCGCTCGCGGAAACGGGGCAATACGCGGAAGCAAAGACTCATTTGGAGCGGGCGCTCGACATTAATCCGAATCTTACTTTGGCGCGGGAGAATCTCGAGCAATTGAAGCAGTTGATGCCACGCTAAATAGGCCTGCCGTATATGCGTCACTTCCTCCCTTAGCTTGACTGGGTTGCTTGCTCTGCGTGACGAGAACGATTATTCTCTGGGCCATATGCCGACACAATTTGGTGGTTACTTCATTTCGACGGCGGGCAAGCGCGCACGATGGCAGCGGCTCTTCGCGCTTCTCGTTTGCATCTCGATCGCATGTCCATGGCTTGGGCACGCTGCGTTCGCTTCGCCTAGCGATGTTTTCGATTCCGGAACTGCCGATTCGGGGCTCGCTCCGATTCGCAATTACATTGCATCGGGCTGGGACACGTTGACGCGATCGCTTTCCAACTGCGATACCGTTGTGGATCCGAAGCTGCGCTCGGGCGAGTCGGCGTTGTATCTGCCCGCGGATTATCCGGAAAGCGATGCGGTGAAAGAGCTGCAGAAACGCTGCAATATTCAAGTGCTGCGCCTCCCGCAGGTAATACACGGGCCGGGCGAAATTGACTCGACCAAGATTTCTCCTCACGGCTTGCTTTATCTCGAGCATCCGTACGTGGTGCCGGGCGGCCGATTCAATGAAATGTACGGCTGGGACAGCTATTTCATCATTCGAGGACTGGTGCGCGACAACCGCATTGAGCTTGCGCGCGGCATGGTGGAGAACTTCTTCTTCGAGATCGAGCACTACGGAACGTTCCTGAACGCGAACCGGACGTATTACCTGAGTCGCGCGCAGCCGCCATTTTTGTCGTCAATGATTATGGCTGTTTACGATGCGGATAAGGCTGCGGGGCGCAACGATCGCGCGTGGCTCGAAAACGCTTATAAGTATGCGATTAAGGATTATGAAATGTGGATGCGCGAGCCGCATCTGGCGGGCTCGACGGGACTCTCGCGATATTACGATTTCGGAACGGGGCCGACACCGGAGAGCGTGAAGGACGAGAGCGGCTACTATCGCAAAGTGGCGACGTATTTTCTACTGCATCCTGAGCTCGACCACGGTTATGTAATTACCGACGCGGAACAGAAAGCGTCGTCGGAACCTATTTATGGGCGGCAGTATTCGATTCAGGTTTGCGAGACGGCGACGACGATGGCGAAGCCGGATTGCGAAGCCGCGCACACGATCAGTCTGAGCGGCGATTATTATGAGGGCGACCGAGCGATGCGGGAATCGGGATTCGATGTTTCGTTTCGATTTGGGCCGTACAGCGCCGCCACGCAGCATTTTGCACCGGTGTGTTTGAACAGCTTGCTGTACAAGACTGAGACGGACCTGGCACGAATGAGCGAGATTCTTGGGCACAACGACGAGGCAGCCAAGTGGAAGCAGCGCGCTGAAGTGCGAAAGGCGTTGATGGTGAAATATTTTTGGGACGCTGAGCGCGGAATGTTCTTCGATTATAACTTCGAGACGCACGAACGCTCGACGTACGTTTACATCACGACATTTTATCCGCTGTGGGCAGGGCTTGCGACGCCCGAACAAGCGCGCGCGGTGGTGCACAATTTGAAATTGATTGAACGGCCGGGCGGCATCGCTATGAGCCCGCTCGAAACCGGCGCGCAGTGGGATTATCCCTACGCGTGGGCGCCGATGCAATTGATTGCAGACGATGGAATGTGGCGCTATGGTTTCGCTGAGGACGCGACCCGCGCGTCTTACGAATTTATTTCCGCCGTGGCGGAGAATTTCCGGCGCGATGGCACGATTCGCGAGAAGTACAACGCCGCCACCCGATCGGACGAAACGCACGTTACTGCTGGTTATGAAGCGAATGTGATCGGGTTTGGATGGACGAACGGGGTCTTTCTTGTTTTGCTGCATGAGTTGCCGCAGGAATGGGTGGACAAGCTCGCCAAACAGCAGGGACAGGCAGCGCCAGCAACGCAGTAGCGCTTCGCTGGTGGCTGAAGGCTAGCCGTTCGCTGCGAATATTGCCCGCAGTTGCGCGGCATTCGGCGCAGGCGTGCCGCCGATCTGGCTGGCGACCCAGGAGCCGACGCGGTTCGCAGCGTCATTCATATCGGCGAGAGACGCGCCGCGCAAATATTGGTGAACGAGGGCGGCGGTGAACGCGTCGCCCGCGCCGATCGTATCTGCCACTTTGATCGTATTGCCGGGGTGGTGGTGGGTTTCCTTTTGGTTCACCAGGACGCTTCCCTTGGCGCCGCGCGTGACGCAAACCAGCTTCAATTCAAAAGTGCGAAGAAGACTTTCCGCGGATGACTCCTCGTCGCGGTGCTCCAATCCGAGAAAGGCCATTACACGCGGCAATTCGTCATCATTCAGCTTCATAACATCCGCTAAATTTGCTGATTCGCGCAGGACTTCAACGGAGAAGAATGCCTGCCGAAGATTGACATCGAAAATTCTTGTGGCGTTTGGGCGTACGCCCCTAATGAACTCGCGAATGGTCTGATGCGAGACGGGGGATCGCTGGGCTAGCGAACCGAAACAAACGGCATCTGCTTCGCGTGCGAGAGCTTTCCATTCGGGTGTCCAGACGAGAAAATCCCAGGCGACATTTTCGGAGATTCCAAATTTAGGTTGGCCTGCTGCATCCAGCTGAACTTTTACGGTGCCGGTGGGATGAGCTGGATCGAGCTGCAAATACGCGGTGTGAAGTCCGAGCTTCTCGATTGCTGCGCGCGCTTCCCTGCCTAAATCGTCCGCGCCGACCCGGCTGGCGACGATGCCGTTGTCGCCGAGCAAATTGGTGATGTAGGCGAAATTTGATGGCGCGCCGCCGAGCTGCTTTCCGCCGGGAAGGAGATCCCAGAGAACTTCTCCCAGGCCAACGACGACATAGTTTTTCGTAGCCATCGGCGTGGGCTAAGGCTTGGCGCTCTGACGCTCCTGCAATTGTTCCGCAAGCTTTAATTCGCGATCGGCATCGTCGGCGCGGCCCATGTCGCGATACGCCTGGCCTAGTAGGTGGTGAGGCATGGCGTTGTTGGGATCCATCGAGATTGCGTGCTGAAGCGCGCGAACGGCTAACTGCGTTTCGCCTTTTTTCTCCAGAACTTTGCCGAGTAAAATATATGGGCCGCTGGATGTGGGATCGAGCCAGATGGAACGCTGCAAGAGTTTCTCGGCGTCTTCATATTTTTCGATTCGCGAATCGGCGTCGGCGAGTTTGTAATAGGCGCTGGCATAACCGGGATTGATCTCGAGTTCCTTCTGAAATTCCGCTATTGACTCGGGAATTTTGGATTGAAAGAGATAAAGCTCGCCGAGCAAATAATGGACGAGAGGCAACTTTGGATCGATCTTCGCGGCTTCGTGCGCGTACTCTTCGGCGGGCGGCTCGAAGTCCTGGCGCAATAGCATCCGTGCGGTAAAGAGATAGCTCGCGGCAGAATCAGGGGGCACGCCATACATTTTTGCAAATGCTCCGCGCGCGCCTGGATAGTCTTTGGTCTGGATATAGCAAATGCCGAGGACGTAGGAGGCGTCCACATTGGCGCTGGGATACCAGCCTTGTACCTTTTCAAGAAGCGGTATGGCATCCGCAGGGCGGCCGGCAAGGTAGTAGGAGAGGCCGGTTAATTGAACCGCTTCGTTGTCTTTGGGATCTTCCTGCTGAGCTTTTTTGAGGAATTCGACTGCTTTCAAGTAATCGGCCTTTTTGTAGAGAGCGAGACCGAGCTCGTGGGAGAGACCTTTCAGGCCAGGTTGCTTTGCTTCAAGATCTTGGAGACGCGCGATTCCCTCATCGAGATGGCCTTGCTGCAGTAATTTTCGCGCCTCGGCAAATTGTGCCTCGGGAGATGCGGGGCTTGTGCCCTCCTGGGCGGCCGGCGCCGACTCTTGCGAGCGGGCGTATGTAGAAACCGAGGCAGCGAAAGAAATGAGAAGAAGCGCGGGAATGCATTTTACCGGTGGCATCAGGAACATTCTTGTTGGAGTCTACCTGAAGCGGGCCAAACAAAAAACGGGGAGCTCGTGAGAGCTCCCCGCCGAATTGAAACCGAAATCTGCGTTAGAAGGTGAACCGAACCGCGAACTCGATTTGGCGCATCATCGTATCGCCTTCGATGTTCGTGATTTCGCCCGCACCGCTATTCTGGCTACAGTCAATGCAGGTATCGCCTTCGTTGGAGTCAAAGCCCAACACCTTGTGGTTGAATACGTTGTACGCATCTACGCGGAATTGGCCTTTGACCCGTTCGGTGATGCTGAAGTTTTTGAACAGTGAAGCGTCAGCGCCGAAATAATGAGGCCCCCGGAATGTGTCGTAGCCGGCATTGCCGATGGTGCCGCAGGCCGGGCGCGAGAACGGACCGGAAACAGGCCTCGCGAGAGTGCAGGTGTCAATCATTGGCGAAATATCGCTTGCCGGAAACTCGAGAGCGCTTACGGGCGTAAACCAAGAGTAATCGCCGTTAGCTAATCGGTGCGCGCCAAGTGGGAATGAACCACCGGCCAAGTTCGGACGGCAGATACCGCTGTCCTGGTCCTCGCCGCACTCAGCGTAATTGGCAGTCCAAGGCAAGCCTCCGCTCCAATTGGTAGAGCCCGTAATCTGCCAGCCCCCGATCGCATAATCTTCGAGCCTATTTATATTTGAAGCATACCGTCTGCCGCGCCCAACTGGAATTTCATAGGTCACGTTGGCAACCCAAACGTGGTTGCGAACCTGATTATTTGGCCCGTACGCCAAATGGGGAGCGAACACGTACTCGTTGCCGCTATCGTATTGCTCAGCGTGGGCGTAAGTGTAATGGGAGAGCACTTGGAGACCATGAGAGAAGCGTTTGTCCAACTTGAGTTCTAGAGCGTTGAACTTGCTGCTGGCATCGTTTCCGAAGTAATTGGTCAAATCGATGTCGCAACATGTGATAGGGACGCCGTTATAAACAGTCGTAAACGCGTCATGGAAGGGCCTCCGTTGATTTGGAGGAACAAACGGGGAGAACGAGTCATTAAAGCTCGTTCCTCCGCCGATAAACACGGGATTGACGTTGTAAGTAGAGCTAGTGCCAACGAACCCGTGGGTTGACTTGTTTCCTACGTACGCAGCTTCAATTGTCATCGTGTTGGTCAACTGATGCTGAACCGTGGCGTTCCAAGCGTCCAAGGTGGGCAGACGTTGGTACGTGGGACGAATTCTCGGAACGGCCGGAGCATTGGGGTTCGTACCGGCCAACGGCAGCTGACCGTCTGACGGAACCGCTGGGAACACAAATGCTGGAGGTCCCTGAGACAGCGTGAAAGCTGGATAAACGTTTGGCGAAACCGTTGACGGATAATTGCCGCTGGTGTAGTCGAAACCCGTTTGAGAGGCGAGCACCGGCAGAGTCTGTGTGACAGCGTGGCCAAAGTTCGAACCGAAGACGCCCATGTCGAAACTGCGGCCGTAGCCCATCCTGATGACTGTTTTGGGCCTGATTTGGTAGGCGATTCCGAGACGAGGCGCGAACGCATCCCAAGAAGCATCGATGTTGCCATTGAGACCGTAGGGCCCATAGCCAGCAACACGAATAATACCCTGCTGCAGATTCGCAAATCCGCCGTTGCCCTTGGCATTGACGGACTCGGGACTGTAGTCTTCCCATCGCAGCCCGTAATTGACAGTCAACTTAGAGGTGACGCGGAAGGTGTCCTGAGCATAGAAGAAGAAGCGCTTCTGACGCTCTGCGGCATCAATACTCGTGCTGACGTAACGGTCAAAGTTGCTGACGTCACCGAGGAGGAATGTTGCCAAGTCGAGACCACCGTTGCCGCCGTCCGACGTGCCCAACCGCGTGAAGTGAAATTCTCCAGTGCGGTTCTGATCGCTCGGGACGCGTAAATTCGTGGCGTAACGGATGTCGGCCCCAAACTTGAATTGATGGTTTCCAATAATTTTTGTCCAATTGTTGACGAACTGGAATTGGTGTTCATCTTCATACAGCGGGCAATTGCAACGCGTCACGCCAAGACCATCGCCGAAGGAAAAACACGGCCCAGTGGAGCCCTCGCCGCAGCTTGCAGCGCTACTGCTGGATGACAAACTGTCAAAATAAAAGCCGGGGAGACCGTTTGTGAAAGGATTTCCAGGAATGTTGGTGCCTGGAATGTTGTAGCCCGAGGGCGAATCGGGCGTGGCGTTTTGATCGGGTTTGAAGGCGCTGGGATTGTATTGGAAATATCCGAAACGGAAGTCCGTCAGCAAACTGGAGCTGATGACCTTGTCGAAGCCAGTTGCCAAACTATAGTTGTGAATCGAGGAACCGCCTGCCAAACCACCGATGCCGTCGCCAGTGCCGCCGAGTGCCGCACCATACGCAGGAGCCCCGGTGAGATTGAACCAGTCAAAACTGAACCGGCCAAAGGCGTGTATTGAAGGTGTTACCTGATAATCCAGACGTGCGTCGAAAGCATTCTGCTTGAAGGGACCCGAACCGGAGAAGATGTAGTTATTGATGAGGGCCCCGTTGGTCGGCGCGGGGAAATTCTTCAAAAGGGCCACGGCTTGGGGAGAGAGCATACTCGTCGGGATCTGGTTATTGGGGAACGCCGTGCGTCCGCTACCATCAAGCGCCATGCTGGAAGTCGGATCGTAAGCCTGTCCTCCACCAAATTCCTGACCGAGATACTGGCTCAGATCGCAGAACGCAGTCGGACTCGGCGCCTGAGTGCAGGTGGAAACCACTTCAGTCGTCGGCACGGTCAAAATGTTAGTAATACCGGTCGCCTGGCGAGTGCCTTGGTAATCGCCGAAGAAAAAGAACTTGTCCTTAATGATTGGGCCGCCGACGGAACCGCCGAATTGATTCCAGCGAGACGCTGGAATGGCCAAACCAGTGATGGGATTGACCGCAGATTGCGAGAACGGGTCGCGGGCCTCAGACCAGTCCGTGCGGCGGAACCAGAAAGCGCTGCCGTGTATGTCGTTGCCGCCAGATTTCGTCTGTGCGGTAACCACCCCGCCGATGGCCTTGCCAAATTCCGCGTCATAATTCTGAAGCGTCACCTTGGCTTCCGTGATGGCGTCGAGATTAGGATTGATCACGATAATTCCGAGAATAGGGTCCTGGTTATCGGTGCCGTCAAGCTCGAACGCAGTGCCGCTAAAGTGCTGACCATCCACGAAGATTTGCTGACCGCCCTGCGGATTTTCAGTTGCGGCGTGGCTCCAGCCGATAAGCTTCTGCGCGCCGGGAGCTAGAAGCTCAAATGATGTGAAGTTTCGGTCGAAAACGGGGAGGTTTTCGATCTGATTTTCGGTGAATTCGGTTGCCACATCGGCGCGGTCCGTTTTTAGCTGCGGAGCCTCGGAGGTAACCTCGACCGTCTGAGTGACGGCGCCGACGACGAACACGCCATCGGCGCGAACGCTAACGTCAGCGGACACAGGAATGTTGGGGATGTCGATTGACTTAAAACCCGTCGCTTCGGCCTTGAGGTTATATGTGTCGGGAATCAAGTGGGTCACGGTGTAATTGCCGGTTTCGTTCGTGGTCGTAGTGTCGGACGTGCCCTTAGTCGTGGAGGTAATCGTGACCTTGGCTCCCGCTACCGCCGCTCCTTGAGAGTCTGTTAGCGTGCCGAAAACGCTGCCGTAGACGGCTTGCGCCGACGCAGCCGGCGTCCATACGCTGAACACGCAAACCGCAAGTGAGATGCCGATCACGAATCGCAACATTGTTGCATGCTTCATTGCATGCCTCCGCAAGTCTGGTCGGGAGCTTGAGATCAAAATGTGTATGCTCGCCTAAGTGTGAGAGCAGCTCTATCGGAATTTTTAATGACGAGTAAAAGGGAAGGTTGATCGGTGGCTATGCAAAGCTGCGACTCCCCCTGAGTCGCGGCCAAGCAAGAGCAGCCATGTATGCGTTCCAAGCCTAGGACCCCCGAGAAAGCACAAACCCCTAGTACAAAGATACTACCTGGCTAGACCCAGTGCACTTTAGTTACCAAAATCTGTATTCCGATAAGTTGCTGATTCTAATGCTCCTATAGAAATGGCATGCCTTTTGATATATGAAAAACTAGAAAGTCCTATCAAAAAAATCTATGGAATATGATAGATGATCGGAGAGGTAGGCTACATAAACTTCGGGCTGCAGGCCGTTCGCGTTTTCGATTTTCGGTTAGCGAGGCGGGGTTAGCCTCGTATCCAACTCGGCCGCGCGCTGAAATTCTTTTTTTGCTGCGCCGTGATCTCCTTTTCGATCGAGCGCTAGCCCAAGCTGGTAGTGCGCCGGGGCGTATGTTGGAGCTGAGTCAATCGCGGAGTGAAATTGCGATATGGCACCATCGATATCGCCGGCGGTTAGCAGGCGACGTCCCGAGTTTGTGGCGAAAGTAGCGGCCTGCAGATTTGTGCGCTGTTTGAAGATGTCGGCGCCAGCCTTGCTTTCTGCTGTTGCGCCCGCGGTGTCGCCTAGCTGCCGCAGAACGGCAGCGAGCGTGGTGTGCGCGCCGGCAAAATCTGGTTGCAGACGGATTGCCTCGCGCAGTGCGGCGGCGGAATCTTGTAGTTTTCCTTGCTGTTTCAGAACTGTGCCGAGCGTGTAATAGGCTTCGGCGTAATCAGATTTGGCTCGGACCGCGGCGCGGAGCTCGTCCACGGATTTATCAAATTCACCTTGTTGCCAGAGGGTGATACCGAGCGTGTAGTGGACGTCGGGTTGGCCCGGATCGAGTTCTTCAGCCTTTTTAAACTCGACCATCGCATCTGACAGCTGATCTTTGAGCTTGAGGGCCAGGCCCAAGTTGTAATGTAAGGTGACATCGTCAGGAGACGTTTTTAGCGCCGCTCGAAATTGAACTATGGCGGAGTCGAATTCTGTTTTCTGTAAATAGGCTACGCCGAGATTTTCAACGTAATTCGTCTCATTGGGGCGCAACTGAATGGCGGCCTGGAACTCAGGTATGGCGTCATCCGCGCGGCCAATCTGAAGCAGCGCCAAGCCGAGGTCGTTATGGGCATCAGGATTATCGGGCTGAAGCTTGGCGGCCTGGCGGAATGCATCAGCGGCTTCTTCTGACTCTCCGTGGTGCTGGAGCGCGACCGCGAGCTGCTTTTGCGCCGGCGGGAAGTTGGGGTTCAACTTCACGGATTCCTCGTATTCCTTGAGTGACCCGTCGTCGTTATTTTGTGCCTTGAGGGCCTCGCCCAAGTAGAAGTGGGGCAGGCTCGCATCCGGAGCGAGGTGGATGGCGGTTTGCAATTCAGCGGTCGCTTCTGGGAGCAATTTTTGCTCAAGTCGCAGAACACCTAAATGAAAGTGAGCATCGGTGGAATTCGGATTTAAGCGCAAAGCTTCGGTGAATTCTCGATTGGCCTCGTCAATTGAGCCGTGCTGCACCAGAAGCGAGCCTACCTCATCGTGAAGTTCGGCGCGCTGCGGATCTAACTCGATGGCTCGGCGAATTTCGGCGATGGCGTCTTCGACTTTGCCCTGGAAGCTGAGAGCGCGGCCGAGCGTGCGGTGGGTCTCGGAGTCCTCGGGAGCGAGCTTAATTGCTACTTGAGCCTCTTTTATTGCGCCGTCGAGGTCGCCCTTCGCCGTAAGCGCGTTAGCGAGATTGATGTAGGCCTGGACGAATTTGGAATTTATGCGGAGTGCCGTTCGGAAATGGGCGATGGCAGGGTCAATTTGACCGAGTTGGAGGAGGACCCAGCCGAGGGAGTTGTAGCCTTCGGGACTTGTGGGGGCTAGACGAACTACGTTTTCGAAGCTTGTGCGCGCGGACTCCAAATCTCCACGCTTGATCGCTGCCAGTCCCGCTCCAAATTCAGAGCTGGCTGCGGTTGCGGTTGAGTTCTTCGGCGCGGAATTATTTTGCGCGCGCGCAGCGACGTTCGTGATTGCGAGCAGGACCAGTGCGAATATCGCGAATGCAAAATTCAGCTCTGTTCCGATTCGAACATGGACATGCGAAAGAAATGCGTTGCGATGACTCATATGCCGTATCTCGGAGAGAATATCATTTCGCGAAATGGCGTGGTCGAGTGCGTGCGATTAAGGTGACCGATCGGACGTCTTCGAATTGCTTGACCGCCCGGAAGGGCCAACCTAGTATGCAACATCGTTCATGATTTGCGGCTCAATCTCCCTAATCGCGATCGCGCGACGATTTTCACGTCCGCGAGTTCAACTCGCCTTATTTCTATTGCTTTCTCTTGCGTTTGGCCTTGGTTCGCACGCTCAAAGCAACTCCCGCCAACTTGCGAACTTCGTGGATGTCGGCGAAAAGGCCGGGCTCACGATGAAAAATGTTTTTGGAGGCGTGGACACCAAAAAATTTATCATCGAGACGACGGGGACCGGAGTCGCGATCTTTGATTATGACAACGACGGCTGGCCGGACATTTTCATCGTGAATGGGACGACGCTTGAAGGATTTCCTGCCGGCAAGGGGCCGACGAATCATCTTTATCACAACAATCACGACGGCACTTTTACTGATGTGACGGTGAAAGCCGGACTAGCGGCGACGGGATGGGGACAGGGCGTGTGCGTGGGCGATTACGACAATGACGGGTGGGACGATCTTTACGTGACTTATTACGGCAGAAATATTCTTTACCACAACAACGGAGACGGAACATTTACAGATGTGAGCAAAAAGGCCGGCGTCGCGGGCACGGGGAAAGATTGGGGAACGGGTTGCGCGTTCGTGGATTACGACCGCGATGGACATCTCGATCTCATGGTTGCGAATTACGTGGACTTTGATTTGGCGAGCGCGCCGGCGCCGGGCGACCGTCCTTCATGCGTTTGGAAAGGCGTGCCGGTGATGTGCGGGCCGCGCGGCTTGCCGTGGAAGCACAATATCCTCTATCACAATCGCGGCGACGGGACGTTTGAAGATGTTACGTCGAAGGCGCACATTGACAAAACGAACGGTCACTATTCTTTCAGCGTTTCAACTTTTGATTACGACGACGACGGTTGGCCGGATATTTTTGTGGCATGCGATAGCACGCCAAGCATTCTCTATCACAACAATCGCGACGGCACGTTTACGGATGTCGCGGTGATTTCGGGCGCGGCGTTCAATGAGGATGGACGCGAGCAGGCGGGGATGGGTTCGACGATTGGAGATTTCAATGGCGACGGGCGGCTGGACATTTTTAAGACGAATTTTTCCGACGACACTTCGACCCTTTACCGTAACAACGGGGACGGCACGTTTGACGACGTGACGGTTGCCGCGGGACTCGGGCTGCATACGCAGTATCTCGGTTGGGGAACGATGTTTCTCGATTTCGACAATGATGGTTGGCCGGATTTATTGCTTGTGAATGGACACGTTTATCCCGAGGTAGATAGCCAGCATCTTGGCAGCAATTTTAAAGAGCCGCGGATTCTTTACCACAATAATGGCAACGGCACTTTCAGCGATATTTCGGAAACCGCGGGGCAGGCGATCACGACGGCGATGTCGTCGAGGGGATTGGCTATCGGCGATTTGTGGAATGACGGGCGGCAATCCGCGGTGATCAGCAATATGAATGCGTCACCGAGTTTGCTGGTGAATCAGGCGCGCTCGGCGAATCATTGGATTGCGTTTCGGACAGTGGGCACGAAATCGAATCGCGATGGAATTGGCGCGCGGATTACGATGAAGGCTGGTGCGCGGAATTTTGTGGATGAGGTGCGCAGCGGCTCGAGCTATATCTCGAATAATGATATGCGGGTGCATTTTGGGTTGGGAGCTGCGGCGAAAATTGATTGGGTGCAGATTCGTTGGCCTAGCGGGTTGGTCGAGCGATTTGAGGGGCTTGGTGTCGACGCGATTCACACGTTGAAAGAGGGGTCAGGCAAGGAAGTGCGCGCGCCGATGAAGAAGTCTTAGGCCCGCGGTGGCTCGTCTGGCACGTAATTCCGGGAGGCAGGGGCCTCCCGGCTCTGAAGTTTTTTTTTTGTCTTTCGAAGATGTTCTGCGGCGGGATTCTACTGTGTGATTTCCCTACTTCGATGACGGAGATGGTTTTGGTTTATCGAACTTCGTCGTTCGGAAGATGCCTTGGCCTTCTTTTACGAAAATTAACTGGTTTGCCGAGACATCTTTGAGTGCGTCTACTACGCCGCTTGGCCAGTGAATTTCTAGCAGCGCGATTTTGTCGGCTTTGCCGAGGCCGAAGTGCACGCGCAGATCACTCTGCGACATGTAGCTGCCGCCGCTGCGGACTTCGTCAATTTGGCTGTGGTCTTTCGTTTCGCCAGGTAGACGCGTGACGCAACGAAGGCGGGCGCCGATGCCGCTGCGATTCGATTTTGTGCCGATGGTGCGTACTTTGAGCCAGTTGTTTTGCGTGCGTGAATCACAGCGAAGTAGCTGCGGGAAGTCGTTCACCGTGTTTACGACGACATCGATGTCGCCGTCGTTGTCGAAATCGCCGAAAGCGCAGCCGCGGGAGGCCGAGGGAACGGTGATGCCAGGGCCGCCGCGCTGCGAGACATCTTCGAATCGACCGTTGCGCAGATTGCGATAGAGCAACTTCTGTTGCGCGTAGCCCGCTTCAGTTTTCAGTTGCTCGACCTCGGGATAAACGTGGCCGTTGCAAACCAAAATGTCAGGCCAGCCGTCGTTATCGAAATCGAAGAATCCGCAGCCCCAGCCAAGAAAGCGCGTATACAGCCCAAGCCCCGCTGTGAAGGTGGTGTCTTCGAAATTGCCGCCGCCTAGATTGTGATAAAGCGAGGGGGTGTCTCCCGCGAAATTTGTTTTCACAATGTCGAGATTTCCATCGAGATCGTAGTCCGCTGCTGAAACGCCCATGCCCGCCTGAGGTTTTCCGTCCGGGCTTAGCGCGCATCCGGCCTCTACAGCTACATCCACAAATTTTCCATTCTTTTTGTTGTGGTAAAGGGCGCTGGCAGTGGAGTCGTTGGCCACATAGATGTCGGGCCAGCCGTCATTGTCAAAATCTGCGGTGAGGACGCCAAGGCCGTAGGTACCGTTGGCTTGGAGAATTCCCGATGCCTCGGAGACATCGGTAAATGTGCCGTCACCGTTGTTATGAAATAGGATATTTTTCCCGCCGTTCAATCCCGGCGGGCCGCACGCCACCATCACGCCTTTGTAAAGGCACGGGCCGGACTCAGGCACCGGCGCCGTCGCGAGATCTAGATCAATGTAATTGGCGACGAAAAGATCGAGGTGGCCGTCGCGATCGTAATCCACGAATGCGCAGCCGGTATTCCAGCGCTTGCCGTTGCCGCCGACGCCGGCCTTGTCTGTGGCGTCCTTGAATGTGCCGTCGCCGTTGTTGTGGTAGAGGACATTCTTGCCGAAGTAGGTGACGAAGAGATCTTCGTTGCCGTCGTTATCGTAATCGCCGACGCAGCAACCTTGGCCCCAGCCCGAATGCGTTAGTCCGGCCTTCGCAGTTACATCGGTGAATGTGCCGTCGCGATTGTTCTTGAAGAGATGAGAAGTGGGTTCCTGGCCGGCGGGAAAGCCTTCGAGGCGCCAGCCGTTGACTAAAAAAATGTCGAGCCATCCATCGTTGTCGTAATCGTAGAAGGCGACGCCGCATCCCGTGGTCTCAAGCAGGTATTTGTTTTTGTGTTCGCCACCGTACATCGTCTTCGCATTCAGGCCCGATTCAACCCCGACATTGACGAAACTTACGCCGAGATCGCTTCCGGGAGCGGGCGCGGCTTGCGCGTCTTCGCTGCCGTTCCCCAAACCAGCGCCAAATTCTCGCCAGCGCGATGGCTTTGCGAAGCTCAAAATATTTTCGAAGGACAATACGAGGGCAGAACGACTGAGCGACTCGAGAAACTTGCGGCGTGAAGACGACAAAAGGGCGGTACCTTCCCGGGTTTGGCCCGTGCTAGAATCCGCGCCGTCATTCTACAGTAAGGTCAACGTGGCTTTGCAAGTTCATCGAGCCTTCGAAAGGCTTTCAGCGCGCGCGCTGCGCGGGCCTTTTAACGCTCCTCCCTCGAGATCGCACCATCGATTGTGGCCGCTTTCTTTAATTTGCTTCGTGCTTTCGACGCTAGTTGTTGTCGTATGTTCTCAGTTCTCTTTGGCCGACGCGCAGAATCAGGCGGCGCCAATTGAACTCAGTCGGCCCGCGCGGCCGTGGGAATTCTTCTCCGCCGTCGGTACTCGCGCGGGACTCTTCGGGAACGAGAGTGGGCGTTTTGAAGCGTGGGTTTATCCGCTCAAGATTCTGCGCGCATTCCACTTGCGATTTCTGTTTGACGGCTCTTCGGTTCCGGCTGAGGCGTTAGTGCGGCGCGTTATCGTTCGCCCAGAATCGAGCACAATTGTTTATGCTGGCGACACTTTTTCCGTGCGCGAGACGCTCTTCGTCCCCGTTCACGAATCTGGCGCGATTATTTTTCTCGATGTCGAGACCGAGCAGCCGCTCGACATCGAAGCCAGCTTCGAGCGCGATTTTCAATTGGAATGGCCCGCGGCGCTTGGCGGAACGTTTTTGCGCTGGGATCTGACGCTTCGCGCGTTTCGTTTTGGAGAGGAAACGCACAAATTTACGGCGTTAGTCGGTTCACCGACTGCAGTTGACCAGCGTCAGGAGTACGAAAACAATTATTCCGCTTCGTACGAGAATTCATTCCGGCTGGGCGCGATTTCAAAAGGGCGAGAAACGCGCGTCATCGTGATTGGCGCGTCGGTTCAGAGTGCGGAAGACGCTGAAGACACGTACAAGCGACTCGCGGCGGGCGGCAACAATTTGCTCGACGAATCGGCGAAGTATTACGAGAAGTATTTAGCGAATACGGTGAGCCTCGAACTGCCCGACGGTCAATTGCAGAAAGCTTACAACTGGGCGCGCATCAGCGTGGCGCAAGGAATCGTCGCGAGCCCGTTCCTTGGTACGGGCTTGGTGGCGGGTTATCGAACTTCGGGCCGGAGTCAGCGGCCTGGCTTCGCCTGGTATTTCGGCCGCGACTCACTCTGGACTTCGCTCGCTCTAAATTCCGAGGGCGACTTTGCCACGGCGCGCACGGCACTTGAGTTTTTGATCAAATACCAGCGCGGCGACGGAAAAATTCCGCATGAGATCGCGCAGGGCGCGACATTTGTTTCCTGGTTCAAGGATTATCCGTATCCGTGGGCCTCGGCGGATGCGACGCCGCTCTACATCATCGCGATGAATGATTACGTGACGCAAAGCGGCGATGTTGCCTTTGCGAAGGAGAAATGGGACAGCATCGAAAAGGCATATCAATTCCTGCGGTCAACATTCGATGCGCAAGGTTTTTCGCAGAATGTTGGTTTCGGACATGGCTGGGTCGAGGGCGGGCCGCTATTCGGTGTGAAAACGGAACTTTATCAGAGCGGACTTGGTCTCGAAGCGGTCCACGCACTCGCGAATCTGGCGCAGCTTGTTGGCAAGGAGGACGAAAGCAAGGAGCTTGCTCAGACTTTTGAACGGCAGAGACCAGTGTTGAACGACGCGTTCTGGTCCGCTGATAAAAACACGTTTGCGTACGCGCTGGGGCTCGATGGGAAGCGCGTGGATTTGTCGAGCGTGCTAGCCACGGCGCCGATGTGGTTCGATCTTTTGGATGCGGACAAAACAGCGAAGACGCTCCGGACGCTCGCGGACGAAGATCACGAATCGGACTGGGGCATGCGCATCATTTCGTCGCAGTGGGAGAAATATAGCGGTGGCGGGTATCACTATGGCTCGGTGTGGCCGCTTTTCACGGGCTGGGCGTCTGTTGGCGAGTATCGCTATCACCGCGAATTCCCTGCTTACTCGAATTTGCGCGCGAATGCTTTGTTGGCGCTGGATGGCTCGCTCGGGCACGTGACGGAAGTTCTCTCCGGCGATTACTACCAGCCGCTATCAACGAGTTCGCCCCACCAGATTTGGTCGGCCGCGATGGTTATCAGCCCGATTTTGCGGGGACTGTTTGGCTTGCAAGCCGATGCCGTAAATCACCGGCTTGAATTTGCACCGCATGTTCCTGCGGATTGGACCTCATTTGCGATCAAGGATGTTCGCGTGGGAACGGCGGCTCTTGATTTCAGCTATCGAAAGACGATTGAGGAGATCACGCTTGAGACGAAGAAAACTGGAAATGGCGATTGCGCGGTAGATTTTAGCCCGGCAATCAGTTTGCGCGCAGAAATTGCCGGCGTGGAAATCAATGGGCGGCCGGTGGCTTATCACGTTCGCGCAAGCGACGTAGATCAGCACGTCGAAGTGCGTTTCCCGGTTTACGGCGGAGCGAACACGCTACGAATTCATCTTCGCAATGATTTCGGAGTGAGCTACTCAGCCGAATTGCCGCCTCTCGGCAGCGCAAGCCGCGGATTGCGAATACTTTCCGAGTCGTGGACGCCGGGGCGCGAGCGTCTCGAGCTTGGTGTTTCCGGCGCAGCGGGTTTGCAATATCATCTCGAGCTTTGGAATGCGAGCGAGGTCGCGTCGGTCGAAGGCGGCGAGCTTGAGAAGGCCGCTAACGGAAGTGCGTCGGTAAAAGTCGCGTTGCCGGCAAACGGCGATCAATCTTACGCGCATGGCAAGATTGTTTTTCATTTCATCGAGAAACGCGACAGTGCGAAGCGCGAAAAGCGCTAGAGATTAGAGGCGTATGCGGGTTATCCTTCGCGCCGCCATGGAGGCATCGTTCATGCTCAAGCTAATCACACTGATTTCCGTAATCTTTATGTGTCTGTCTATCATCGTTCCAGGAGCGTGGGCGCAGAAAGCGATTGACGCCGAGGGCCATCAATGGTGGCAGCACGCTGTGTTCTACGAGATTTATCCGCGCAGCTATGCCGATAGCAACAACGACGGCTTCGGCGATCTCAACGGCATCACCTCGAAGCTGGACTATCTGAAGGCGCTCGGTGTTGACGCAATTTGGATTACGCCGTGCTTTCCTTCGCCGCAAGTGGATTTCGGTTACGACGTCTCCGATTATGAAAATATTGACCCGACATACGGGACGCTCGCCGATTTCGACCGCCTCGTAGCCGAGGGAAAAAAAAGAGGAATACGAATCATTCTCGATTTCGTCGTGAATCACACGTCGGATAAGCATCCGTGGTTCCTCGAATCCCGGTCTTCGCGCACGTCAGCGCATCGCGACTGGTATATCTGGCGCGACGGCAAAGCGCCTGGCGTGCCGCCGAATAATTGGCTGTCCACGTTCGGCGGCTCCGCGTGGACGTTTGATTCCGCGACCGGACAGTATTACTACCATTATTTTTATCCTGGGCAGCCGGACTTGAATTGGCGGAATCCGGCGGTGAAGGACGCGATGTTTGACGTCACGCGCTGGTGGTACAAGCGCGGCGTGGCGGGATTCCGGCTAGATGCCGTAGACACTCTATTTGAAGATCCTAATCTGAAAGATAATCCGATTTTGCCGGGCAAGAACAAATTTGGCGATCCAAACATGGAGGACACTTATAACCACAAGCTACCTGAAGTCCACGACGTGCTGCAGGGCCTGCGAAAAGTGGCCGATGAATATGATTCCGTTTTGATCGGCGAGACCTGGACGAGCAACATTGACGAGCTCAAGGAATATTACGGCGAGCACAGCAACGAGCTGCAGATGCCCATGGATTTCATGTTTACGCAGGTGAAGACGCTCTCACCGCCGCAATTCCGCAAGCAGATTGCGGCTGTGGATTCCGCGGGAGGCTGGCCTGTTTTTGTGATCAGCAATCACGACATCATTCGCTCCTACAATCGCTGGGGCGATGGCGAGCACAACGATCAAATCGCCAAGGTGATGGCGGCCCTATATCTCACTCTGCGCGGCACGCCGATCATGTATTACGGCGAAGAGATTGGGATGGAGAATAACGACCCAAAGCGCCGCGAAGACGTGAAAGACCCAATCGGCAGGCTTGGCTGGCCGGTCGAGAAGGGGCGCGACGGCGAGCGCACGCCGATGCAATGGAATCGCGATGCGAACGCGGGATTCACGAAGGGCACGCCGTGGCTGCCGGTGCCGCCGAGCTTCACGACGCATAATGTCGCGGACGAGCTCAAAGATCGAAATTCAATTTTGAATTTCTACAAGGCGCTCTTGGCGCTGCGGCACACGAACCCGGCGCTGCTTGAAGGAACGTACACGGCGCTGAATGTGGATGATCCGGACATCATTTCGTACCTGCGTCAATACAAGGACCACGCTGTGTTGGTCGCAATTAATATGTCTTTGAACGCGCGATCGGCAAGTTTTGACTTATCGGCGCAAGGGCTTAAAGCACCGAATGCGAAGACGCTGGTTACGGATTTGAACTCTGTGCCAAAGGCGGGGAAACTCGGAATCGTCAACATGGAGCCGCTGTCGGTTTATATCGCAGAACTTTCAAAGTAACGTGCGAAGTGCTACGCCGGGCTCGTCGTCGGCCGGTCCTTCTCGATTTAGCGAGGATTGCAGCTCGGCGGATGCGCAGTGAGACTTTGCTCTAAGGCTTTTGCCCTGCCGTAATCAGGATTGAATTCCAAGACGCGCTGAACGTACATGCGAGCCTCGTCGAGTTTGCCTGCGGCGCAATACGCGAACGCGATATTCATGCCGATTTGGCTGGTTCCAGGCGAACTTTCGAATGCGCGTTTCCAGAGCGCGACCGCGGAAGTGAGATCGTCCGCCTTCGCCTTCATGACGCCTAGATTCGTTGCTGCGTCGCGGTCTGCCGGATCGATCGCCAAAGCCCGTTCGTAATGTTCGCGGGCGCGATCGATAGCGCCGCTCTGCTGCTCGGTGTATCCGAGTGCTGCCAGCAGAACGGCGTCATTTGGCACCTGCTTAACGGCTTCTTCCAGCATGGTTCTTGCCTTTGTGCGTTCCGGCTCAGTCGCGTTTGCAGATACCGATTGCCAAGCGAGCGCGAGATCACGCGGGTCGGGAGTGCCCGGCGGAAACGGAACCAGATCGCGGGCGCGTGACGCATTTAAATCTTCGAGCTGCATCTGCGGAACGCGCAGGATGCGATGATCGGTCACTTGAGTGTGAGCGACATCGGTGCTCGCGGCGCGCGCCATGTGGCATTGCGTGCAGTCGCGCTGGTTTGGATGATGCTCCCGAGCGAACGCATCGCCGTGGCATGCGACACATTTGGCACGGTAATACTCCACCTTTTGAGCGGCGGCGGGCGTTGAGTGTGGATCATGGCAGGAGATGCACCACATCGCGTCGCCAGTTTTTTTCTTGCACACGCTTTGCGCCAGCGCCTGCACTTGGCTGAGCGCACCCATTCCGCGGCGGTCGTCACCGGTGAGAATAAAATACCGAATGAAATCCGAGAGGTTTTTGCCGGGCTCGAATTCATAGAGATGGCGCCCCGGCTGCTCGATCGCGACGTTTCCTTCCAGATGGCACTGCATGCAAACTTCATCGCGGCGCGCAGCAGAGAGTTTCGCGGGATTGACCATCGGGCCGTTGTTCGTGGCGTGATTTTTTCCCGCGCCATGGCAGCGTTCGCAGGTGATTCCGGCGTGCGCGAAAACGGGCGATGGATATTTATTCTGCGTGCCGGGAAGTGGCGGCTGCAGCCCGCTCGTGTGACAGGTGAGGCAGCCGGGGAGCGCAGGCAAGTTCATCGGCATTTCGCGGGCTTGCTGATATGCGGGCGCCATATCCCAAACGCGACGCTGGCCATACCAATTAATAGGCGACTCAAAGAGAAATCCATCCACGGAAAATAAATAACTTCTGCCGCGGCCGCCGGACCCGATGAAATAGAGAAGCTCCCGTTTCCCTTGGAGCATCGAATCGCCGGGTCGCTCAAAGCTGAGCCAGACTTGGCCATTCTCGGCGGAAACGCGGTAATCAACGCCGGAGGGCGGATGCTCGAAGTCCCCTGCGATTACACCTTGCGAAGCTGGGCCACTCGCGTTCGCCATCGCAGTATGGCTGTAGGATTCGTAGATGGAGGCGTGACATTTCGCGCATGGTTCGCTGCCAGTGTAAGAATCGGAGCCGGAATGCGAGGCGACATTCGAATTATTGGAGATTGAGCCAGGGGCCGACGGCGCCGGCGCGGAAGATTGGGACTTTAGCGTTCTGGGCGCAATAGAAATGACGAGAACCAAAATCGCGAGGCTGCAAGTGAAATTCCAGGATCGCGCGGCCCATGAGCGCATTGCCGGAACTCGAGCTTTCATGATTTGCCGTCTCGCATTTGCCGTGCCACGCGCGATTGAAACTGAAGAATGTGTCTAACGTGCGCGCCGCCACCGATGTAGTGCTATCTTTACGAGTGCCTCCGCCGGTGAAATCGGCTCGGGAAAATTCGTTGCAAGCATATCAGCAGCCGTGGAAATAGTTGAACGCGTACTCGCCTTGGAAGGAAGATTTTAGGTGCAACTGATCTTTCGTGCGGCAATCCTGGGATGGGCGCTCGGTCTCATAGCTGGATTGGTTTTCTCGATGTTGTATTCCTACAGGCCTGTAGCGGAACAACCCAGGTATTTCAAGGAAGCGATCTGGATCATTCGGATAGTTGTTCTTATCCTGACGGCTGCAATCGTATATATGTTGTCTGTGGACGATCAGGTTTTGATTGGCCTCGCATTTGTGGCTCTCACATTGGTCGGCGGTTTTTCCGTGTTGCGTTTGGCCTACCGCAGGGCTATCCGCGTGAAAGCGGCGCTTATGACCGATTCGGAAGACCCTTTTGAAGTTGACCGCTTTCGACGCACAGCTGCATGGATGATTGATCTCGATATAAAAGATGGCAACCGGCCGCGCTAGGCTGCGTTGAGTCGATCATCGCGGGAGGTGAGTGCGCATTTAGTTAAATGCCTCACGTTTCGTCGCGACTGCGCCGCGCCGGGGACCCTTCGAAGCTCAGCAGGCATGAGCTACAAAGCCGCTACATTGGAATTTGGCGCGCCAGCGTTATATTCTCGGACGGTGCAGCGCTCGCCCGCTCCTTCTCCAACGCCAGTTCTCTTCCTCGGCCTGATCATCACGCTGATTGCCGTGGTGACATATTCGATTTACATCGAACGGCAGATCGCCGGCCTCCGCGAATTGCAGCATGATATCGCCGACCGCAACCGCAAAGATTCGCTCGAATTGCTTCGCATTCAGAACGATCTAAATTCGCTCGCGCTCGCCATGCGGGACATGCTCGATAACGATGAACCCTACCCATTGACTGCGTGGTCGGCACAATTCGAGCGCATTCACACCGATCTTGACGATGCGTTGAAGCTCGAGGAGCAAACTGCCGTAGCCCAACGTTCGTCGGACCAACGGCAATACCTTGTCAGTTCCGTGCAGCAATTCTGGGACGCGGTGAACAGGACTTTTGCCCTCGCAAAGGAAGGCAAGGCGGACGAAGCGCGGGTTCAAATTCGGCTCTCGCTTCAGGCGCGCCAGGAAGCGCTTAGCACTGCCGTGGCGCGGTTGCTCGTCGAAAACAACGAAAGCGAGGAACAGGCCGCCGAGCGCGTTGCGGAGATTTACAGCCATGTACAACGACAGGGCTACCTTTTTCTGACTGCCACTCTCATCGCGATTTCACTCACGGGTCTTTACATGATCCGTTCCAACCGGCGATTGTTTGCCGAACTCGCATCGCTTTCCGAGCAGCGCAGCGATCTGGCTCAGAAATTGATCGCAACCCAGGAATCCACATTGCGCCACATCTCGCGTGAGCTGCACGACGAATTTGGACAGATTCTCACGGCGGTCGGTGCCATGCTCGCTCGCGCCGAACGGCATTCACCGCCCGATTCGCCCCTGCGCGCCGAACTGCGTGAAGTCTCGGAAATCGCGCAATCCACGCTCGAAAATGTGCGCATGCTCTCGCAGGCTCTTCATCCCGTGATGCTCGAAGAATCAGGCCTCGAGAGCACCGTAAGCTGGTACATTCCGACTGTAGAAAAACAAACCGGTCTCGCCATAAGCTACGAAAAATCGGGCCGGCCATTCGCTGTGGACGGCAGCGCGGGAATTCACATTTATCGAATTCTGCAGGAGGCGCTGAACAACGCGGCGCGGCATTCCGAAGCGCGCGAGGCCTGGGTGCGGCTGAAGTTTGAGCCTAATTCGCTGATGCTCGAGGTGGAAGATCGCGGCAAAGGATTCAATTCTCAGTCCGTGAGCCGAGGGATCGGCATGGTAGCCATGCGCGAGCGTGCCGAGTTGCTCGGCGGGCGCATCGAATTCACCACGCCGCAAACGGGCGGCACGCTGGTTCGCTTGAGCGTTCCCCGAGGAAGGACGGAAACGAATGCCTAAGAAAATCACTGTGATGTTGGTAGACGATCATAGCCTCGTCCGGCGCGGATTCCGCCGGATCATCGAGGACGAACCCGACCTGGAAGTAGTCGGCGAAGCAGGAAACGGCGAAGAATCGATTCCACTTGCCCTCCGGCTTCGGCCGCGCGTCATCGTAATGGATTGCGCACTGCCGAGAGTGAGCGGGTTAGTCGCGACACAGAAGATTCTCGAAAGCGCTCCTGAAACGGCGATTTTGATGCTCAGCATGCATTCGGAAGATACACTTGTGCGGCAAGCTATGGCAGCTGGCGCTCGGGGCTACATCCTCAAGAACGCTATTGATCTCGAGCTGGTTGACGCCATCCGGCGCGTCGCCGCGGGCGAAAAAGTGCTCGCCTCGCAATTAACCCGCGAACCCGGATTGAAGGGCGAGCGCGGCGCAAGCCTGACGGCGCGGGAACTCGAAGTTCTTCAACTCATCGTCAGCGGAAAATCGAACAAGGAAATCGCGAGCCAGCTCGATCTCAGCGTCAATACCGTAGCCGTTCATCGCGCAAACATCATGGACACGCTCGGGATTCATAAGACTGCTGAGCTTGTTGTCTACGCAATTCGCCACGGCCTGGTAAGCGTTCCGTGAAGCGACGGTCTTTCCTGCTTGGTATGGCTGGCGCCGCATCGGCCTCCGCGGTCAGCGCCGCTGGTATTTGGCCGTTTGTCACGCAAGCATTTGCGGGCCCTGCTCCAAACCTTGGTTTTCGTCTCTCGGATGTGACCGCGCGCGTCGGCATCGAGTTTCATCACAACAGCGGCGCCTTTGGCGGCAAGATGCTGCCGGAAACGATGGGCTCGGGCTGCGCGTTTCTCGATTACGACGCCGACGGCTGGCAGGACATTTTGCTTGTGAACGGCATGGACTGGCCGGGGCACAAACGCGACCGAACCACGCTGAAGCTCTACCGCAACAACCGCGACGGCACATTTGCAGATGTCACGCGCAGCGCCGGTCTTGATGTTGAGGTATACGGGCTGGGCGTCGCCGTCGGCGATTACAACAACGACGGTTTCCCCGACATCCTAATTACGTGCGTCGGCCAGAACCATCTCTTCAAGAACACCGGCAAAGGCACGTTCGTGGACGTCACACGCACCAGCGGGCTCGCTGGCCGCGACGGCTTCAGCACCTCGGCGCTCTGGTTCGATTACGATCGCGACGGCCTCCTCGATCTCTTTGTTTGCAATTACGTGAAATGGTCGCCCGAGCACGACGTTTTCTGCAGCCTGGATGGCAAGCACAAATCGTATTGCACGCCGGAGGCGTATCGCGGCGAGACCTGCTGGCTGTTTCACAATCGCGGCGACGGCACGTTCGAAGACGTGACCGCCAAGAGCGGAATTTTCGACAGCAGTTCGAAGTCTCTCGGCGTCGCCATGTTTGATTACGATCAGGATGGTTGGCCCGACATCGTCGTTGCGAATGATACGCAGCCTAACAAGCTCTACCGCAACCAGCACGACGGCACGTTCAAAGAAGTCGCCGTCGAGGCCGGAATCGCGTTCAGCAGCGAGGGCAAGGCGCGCGCCGGGATGGGCGTGGACGTGGCGGACTTCGATAACTCGGGGGCGCCGGGAATCGCCATCACAAATTTCGACAACGAAATGATGGGGCTATATCACGCGAGCGGGAAAGGAACGTTTGACGATATTGCCACGCGTGCCGGTATCGGCTTGCCGTCAAAAAGCAGCCTGGGCTTTGGCTGCTTGTTCGCCGATATGGATCTCGACGGCTATCTTGACCTCGTGGTCGCGAATGGCCACATTGACGAAACGGTGCGCAACATTCGCGGCAACGTGGGCTACGCGCAGCCGCCGCATCTTTTCCTAAACGATGGAAAGGGCACGTTTCACGACGTCGCGGCGGACGCCGGCGGCGGATTCGATCAACCGAAAGTTGGTCGAGGCCTCGCATACGGCGATTTCAATCGCGACGGCAATCTCGATCTGCTGTTGACGACGAACAACGGTCCTGCCTTTTTATTCCGCAATGAACAGGTCAGCGGCAATCGCAGTATTCGTTTGCATCTTGTCGGAACGAAATCGAATCGCGATGCCATCGGCGCCGGCGTGCGTATCGAATATAACGGCACCGGCCAATCGCGCCTCGTAAAGGGCGGCTCGAGCTATCTCTCGCAATCGGAATTGCCGGTCACTCTCGGTGTCGGTAAACGCGATTCCGTAGATCGAATCGTGATTCAATGGCCCAGCGGACGCGTGGAAGAGTTCAAAAATATCGCGGCTGGACGCGCCTACCGATGCATCGAGTCGCAAGGAATGAAGCCGCTCTCGCGCTGATAGTATTTTTGCAGTATTGCGCGGCGGAGTATTCGCGACTAAATTGCCGCCAATCAACAACCCTAGCATAGCTCTTAAACGATTCGAGTTAGGACTCCCGGAAGGACGCCCAAATTCCGGGAGTCCGTATTTGGAACGAGAAACTTTTGGCGTAGTTTGCTGGGCTACAGAAACACATCTGATCAAAGAGGGAGAACTCGGTGCGATTGAAATTGATGCTCGGCGCAGTAATCCTGTCGATCGCTATTTTCGCGGCGCTTAGTCCTGCTGCGGAAAAGACGCTTACCGTGAAGGGATACGTTATCGATTCCGCATGTGCTTTCACGAAGAATCTCGGCAAGCCAATCAGCAAAGAATGCGCGACTCAATGCGCGAACGCCGGCTCGGTGCTCGTCATCCTTGCGGATGATGGCACGATTTATTGGCCGATCGCCGACACAACGCCCTCGAGCGGCCAGAATCCGAAATTGCTGCCATTCGCGGCCCAAAAAGTCACCGTAAGCGGCAAAGTGTACGAGCGCGGCGGATCCAAAGCTATCGTTATCGACCACATCGAAGCGCAAGCCGCTTCGAAATAGCAACAGCGCCGTTATAATTGGCGAAGAGCACGCGCCAGTAGCGCGTCTCAAATATTTATGGCCACCAAGAAGCGGCGCAAACCGCAAAACAAACGGGCGAAGAACTCTGCTCAGCCGAAGTATCCTCCGCCAAAACTCAAGATCATCGAGGATGCCGAAGCTAGCGGCGACGCAGCCGCCGCGTATGATTTCTGGCGCGCTTCTTCGGGCCGGCATCAGGTGCCGGGCATCATCAAATGCTTCGGCGCACGCCCGGATTTTCTGCGTCAGGTTGTGCAGTTTTCAAATACTGTTCATTTCTCCGAAGGCCATCTCAATCGCCGCCAAAAGGAGATGATCGCCAGCTACGTCTCCTTCCTGAATAAGTGCCCGTATTGACTGGACAGCCACGCACACTTCCTGCGTGTCCAGGGAGCATCCGACAAATGCGTCGAAGCAATCATGGAGGGCAAGCTCCGCGAAGCTGGCCTGACACCGGCTGAGCGCGCTTTGATGGATTACGTTGAGCTTGTAACCCGCGCGGCGTATCGCACCACGCCCGCGGACGTACAGAAGATTAGAAACGCAGGTTGGAGAGAAGAACAGATTGCTGAAGCCGTCTACGTCACCGCGCTCTTCGCATTTTTTAATCGGGTCGCGGATGCTTTTGGAGTGCCGCCACAGGACTATCTGATTACCGGAAAGCTCACTCCCTAAATCACACTCTCGCTCTCGCCAGTTCTTCGAGAAATCGGCGCACGTCCGCGGTCGTTTCGACGTAGAACCGCGCGGCCGTGTGACGCCGTTTTCCCACCGCTACTGAAATTCCTCGCATGCGGGCGAATACATATTCGTCGGGGACGTCGTCTCCAATGTAAACCAGCAACGATTTCGCCCGATCCTCAAGCGCCAGCAGCATACGGATGGCGGTCCATTTGTCCACGCCCGGCCCCGGCAAAATTTCCCAAACTTTCTTGCCGGTGATCAAATGTAGCCGCCGGTTCCGTCTGATCGTTTCTTGAATTGCCGTCCGTGCGCGCTTTGCATCGCGCCGCGTCGCGTTTCGGTAGTGAATTGAAATCCCGGCTTCTTTCGTCTCGACACGAATGCGGCGCAAATCCTTCAGCCGGAGCCGAAGCGTTCGGCTGATGGAGGGCAGCAGCGCTTCCTCGGCGCGATTCATCAGCGTCACTGGATGGCCGTTGGTTGTTTGAAACGAGTACCCGTGGCACCCGACGTAGCAGATGCGGTCGAGGCCAACGCGCTTGCGCACATCGGGCAGGCTGCGGCCGCTCACAACTCCGACCAGCACATCTTTGGCGACGAGCTGCGCCAACGCGACGCGCACGTGCGCGCTGAGCCGCACTAGTTCGGGTTGCGATCGAATGGGGGTGAGCGTGCCGTCAAAATCCGACATCACCACAAGACTCGTGGCTTCGCACAACGCCGCTTCGATCTCGTCCCAGGCCGCAAACAACGGCCGCGGATTTCCAAATTTGCGCCGGGCGTTGATTGGGACCACCCGCCTGCGGGAGTGGTCCGCGATGGCCTTCTTGCGGCTCAATTCGACAACATTGCCGCGGCCTGAATTCCAGTTGCTCATGCTTCGATTTGCTCCGCTGGTTTTTCCAGCCGAATCTCAGCCAGCGCTGAAAGAAGATTGCCGGCCCAGCGAAAGACGTTGTGCTCGCGCACGATGCGCCGCATGTGTGTCATGCGGGTTTCCTGCTCCTCAGTGCTCATTTTTAACGCCGTGACTATCGCTGACGCGACTTGCGCGACGTCGTATGGATTGACGATCAGCGCGTCGGGAAGCTCCCTCGAGGCACCCGTGAAAGCGCTCAAGATTAGCGTGCCACGATCGTCATCGCGCGCGGCGATGTATTCCTTGGCCACCAGATTCATTCCGTCGTGCAGTGACGTCACCATGCAAACATCCGCCGCACGATAGAAACGTTCGATCTCTTCGTGGCTGTGATGCCGTTCGAGAAGCACGATAGGCTTGGATTTCTCGGACTTGAATTTGTTGTTGATTCTCTGGGCTTCGGTGCGCACTTCCTCGAGGAACTCGCTGTAACGGCGGATGTTCGTCCGGCTTGGCGCGCCCACTTGAACGAAGCTGAACTCGCCCCGGTAATCAGGATTCTCGTCGAGAAATCGCTCGATGGCCCAAAAGCGCTCGAGGATGCCTTTGGTGTAGTCCACGCGATCCACGCCGATTCCGATAAAGCGTGAGTTGATGCCGAGTTCGTCCATCACTTTCCACCGCTGTTCAGCGCGCTCGCGTCGCGAGATTGAGTCGGGCTTCGCCTCAGTAAATGCTACGCTGATGGGGAATGGCCGGACGAGTGTTGTGTGGCCCTGGCGCCTAACAACAAACCTATCCCAATCGGTGAGCGATTCAAGCGCCCGATCCACTGTCTCAAGGAAGTTGTTGCAGTGCGCCTGAATATGAAAGCCGATGAGATCGGCTGCCAGCAAACCCTCAAGGAGCTCACGCTGCCAGGGGCAGATTCGAAATGCCTCCGAATTGGGCCAGGGAATGTGCCAGAAGATCGCCACGCGCGCATCCGGCCGCTGTTCCTTAATCAACCGCGGCAACAGCGCGAAGTGATAGTCCTGCACGAGAACGATGGGCGATTCAGTGCCGGCCATTTCCTCGCAGACAGCTTTCGCGAATTTCTCGTTGACGCGCTGGTACTGCTCCCAGTCCGCGGGGCGGAAGAGCGGCCGCGTGTGGGCGATATGGCAAAGCGGCCACAGGCCCTCATTCGCGAAGCCGGAATAGTAACCGTCATCCTCTTCTTTCGTAAGCCAGACCCGGCGCAGGGTATATCGCGGATTTTCCGGAGGAACGCGCAGCCGATCGAGTTTGTCTACGGTCTCGAAATCGGCGTTGCCCGAACCATGTGCAATCCACGTTCCATCACAGGCCAGAACGACAGGCTCGAGCGCGGTCACAACGCCGCTCGCCGGGACGATCACTTGAATTGAACCGTCTTTCCACACGTGCATGTAGGGTTCGCGGTTCGAAACGACAAATAGCGGAGCTGCTTGCAGCTTGCTGCGGACGCTCACGTGCAGCCGTTCCGCCGTCCAGGTGGACTCGCCCGCTTCGCGCAGCCGCGCTTCCGTGCCGGCAGCGGCTAAGGCGGCATCGAGGCTCTCCGCCATCTGAGCTGCCTCATGCGTCAGCGGCTCGAGCAGGCTCGATCCCGCCGGAGGAGCCTGCGCCGAAGCTTTGCCTTGCCTGAGAGATCGCATCCATCCCGCAATCTGAGTGATCGTGTCTTTGAAGACCCAACGAACCAGCAACAATGCCAACAGGGCGATTAGCAGGGTTTGAAGGGCGGCGTGAACCAGAGTATCGCGCCACATCCGATGGGTCGCCGTCTGGATGTAGCTCGCGTTTGTCAGAAAAACGAGCGTGCCGTTTGTTTCGTCGTTTGCTTGCAGCGGCAGCGCGTAGGAATGAAATAGGGCGTCGCCGGAGTTGAAGAATTGATGGCAGCCGGTTGGCTTGGTGCACTGGGTCGCGGCGTCGCGCATGCGCTCGCGAAGCGTGGGATCCAGACCCGAGCCTGTAGCGAGCAAGTTCCCCGTAGTATCAAAAACGGCGATTCCGTCAAGATGGTCCCGGTGGACCAGCCGCTCGATTGAACGCCGCAGGCTGGCATTCGAATGATTGGCGACCTCGCCTTCGACCGTTTCGTCCATGCTTTCGCCGAGCGCCTCAACGCGGCGCTCGAGATCGCGCCTCAGCGAGCGATCCTGTGTCCGCACCTGGTAAGCCGCGAAAATCAGGGATATTGCCGCGACGCTGGCGATTAGCGGCGTTATCAGCCTAAGGCTGACGCGAATTAGCGATTTGTGGTCGTTTTCAGCCATCTAGATTTGAGTAATTTCGATTTGGACGGGAGTCGCGAGCAAGTGCATTCCGCGCAACGCTTCGCAAAACCCACTCGAGCACAAACGAATATTCGCCTTGCGTCGCTCGTCAACGCAGAGCTGTACTTCCTTGAGGGCCAGGGAGTTCCATGATACCGAAGCGGGCATGGTGCGGCAACCGATTCGCGCAGCTGGTTAACGCCGGAGTTTACATTTTGCGCAGGACGCGCGTATCGCGATTTCGGTTTAGTGCTCGGAGATTTGAAAATCCACTGAAGCGTGGCCATTCGCCGTAACGTTTACCTTCTTCTGCCAGGTAACCGGGTCTGTGAAGTAGTAGCGCTTCGTCTTGGTCTGCGTCCCGACGTCCAGCACTTGTTCTTCACGAGCGACTTTCCAACCCTCGTGCCAAGCTACGATTTCGTAGTCCCCTGGCGGGACGCCTGTAATCTTGAATTCACCGCGCTCGTCCGTAATCGCGTAATACGGATCAGGGACTACCATGACAACCCCATTCATCCAGATGTGCCCAGCGTTACATTTCAGATCGACCGACCCGGCTTTGTGCATGGTCCGCGTGAGCGTCACGTCCGTCATCGGAAATGGGAGGTTGTACTCAGCCGCGCCGACCATATGGACCGTGTGCAAAATCGAGTCACTGCTTTTAATCGCAAGATCCCCGCCTACCGGAACAAGCGTGATATGTGGTACATACCGGCACTGCTTCTGGTCAAGGTGCCGCCGAGCATCCGGCAAATCCCAAGGCTTCCCTGAAGCGATCCCACGAAGATACACGACGGTATTTTCGACGCCACCATCTGCCCCAATCACGAGGCGGTCAAGGTCGCGCGTTCCCGCGTGTTCTGGATCGCACGTGGCCGCGTCCTTTGTTATAGGTAACGTGATAGGTTTCGGTCGTTCCCCCGTCCATTTGACCACGCCCGAAATCGTGCCTCCATCCGGCACGCTGACAACTTGGTATGCATTCTGAGCGGATGTCGGAATCGCGATCGCGAAACCCGTCAGTAACATTGCTGCAATGAACAGTCTTCCCAACCGCATCTTTCTTCTCCTCAGCCTCGGGGCTTGTCTGCAGTTTCCCGATGCCTCAATTGCGCCCGTCCGCGAGCTCATAAGGAGCCCGAAGCGCTGCCTTCTTTTGCGCTATGTGCTCTTCGCTGGCGCCGTGTTTGGGCTTGTAGTTGAGTTGGAGTGAGCGCAGGTAATGCACCAGGTCCCATCCTTGGTCGGGCTTCAAATAATCTGCAAAAGATGGCATTGGGGTCCCATCGAGCCCAGTCATGAAAATTCGATAGAGGTCCACGCTCGTATTACCGCATTTAAACCGCGTTCTCTCGACGAAGTTATACGGAACGATAGGATTGTCCTTGTTGTCTCGGAGCGTAGCCGCTGATGGCCCATCGCCGAGTCCTGTCGCTCCGTGGCATTGCACGCATTTCAGTGTCTCTTGATAGAGAACCTCGCCGCGCTTCACGCTATCGGACGTGTTCGGAGTTTCCGGGGGAATAACGACCGGCGCGTCAGGCTTCTCCTCCTTAAACCGCGGAGAGAAACTCTTGATGTAAGCCACGAAGTCGGCGCGCTGCTGATCCGTGAGAGGGCTCCACGCCGGCATTCCTGTTGTGTCAATCCCGCGCTTAATTGTCTGGAATAGGTCAACGTCGAGTGGAATGCTGCCCGTCGGCGTCGAGCGGCACTTAAACGTGCCAGCGGTAAAATCCCGGGGTTTCGGATCGAGATAAGGCGCATTCTCCCCCTGCCCGTCACCCTTCACTCCATGACAGCCGATGCAGTAGCGACGATAGTAGTCCTTGCCCTTCTTTGCGTTACCCGTCAAATTCCCGATGTGGCTGTCCTGGGCAAAAGCGCTGGCCGTTGTAAACAAAGAGAGCGCGCCGAACGCCACTATCATCGCGATTCGAAGATTCTTTTTCATAGTTCGTATCTGCCTTGAAGACACGCGCCCAGAGAGGCAAGCGCCTTCGGTTTCATGGACATTGGCGCCATCGGCAGCGACCGACGGGACGCATGCCCGGAGTTCTCCAAGCGAATTCCCGCAAACTCTGTCCACCGTCTGAACCTATTCAATGGAATTCTGCGAGGGCCCTAAGATGAATTTACAACCTGTAGGAAAATCGGCAAGGCAGCGTAGAGCCTCTGTTTCCAGGCAAGCACGTCAACAAGGACAGGTGATTCAGAAGTTATGGGTTACCCGAAAGATACGGTAGGACGAGTCGGTGGCGCTCAAAATCGGCTCAAAATGCATTCGAAGGGCCTGAAAACCGCTGCCGTGAAAATGCGGCAAATGCCCTACAAATGAATGATATGCCCGAGAAATCCGGCCAGCGCGCCTCCCGCTAGTGGCCCGACAATCGGAATCGTCGCGTAGCTCCAATCGGAGCCGCCCTTCCCCGTAATCGGCAGCGCAGCGTGCGCCAGTCGCGGGCCCAGGTCTCGAGCCGGATTGATGGCGTAGCCCGTGGTCCCGCCAAGCGACAGGCCAATTCCCCAGACGAGCGCAGCGACCAAATATGGCCCGAGTCCGACAGAGATACCGTTCGCCGCCACCGCCTTCGAAAAAATGGCTTCGACGACGAACACGAGAATAAAAGTTGCGATGATTTCGCTCGTGAGGTTTGCGGCCGTATTTCTTATGGCTGGCGCCGTGCAGAAGCATCCTCTCTTGAGATTCACGTCAGGTGTTTCTTTCCAGTGCGGAAAATAGTGCAGCCATACAAGCGTAGCTCCGAGAAATGCGCCGAGCACTTGTGCCGAGGTGTAAGGCAGGACTTTGCCGAAGCCACCGGTCAAACAGGCGAAGCCGAACGTAACGGCCGGATTCAAATTTGCGTCGCTGCTCCCGCACGCAATCGCGGTAAACACTCCGGCCATCACCGCGAACGCCCAGCCCGCGGTGATAACGATCCAGCCTGAGCCTTCCGCGTACGACCGTTTCAGCAGCACGCCCGCCACAACTCCATTGCCGAGCAGAATTAGAACGAACGTGCCCATGAATTCTCCGAACCATGGAGATGGCATCGGTACTCCTTTACGAAATGACCTGCTCGGAGAGATGCAAAGCTCAATATGCGCGGCCTTGGTCGACCTCTTTCGCCTTCAGTCAACCCAGTCGTGAGACTTCGTCACCGCACGCTTCCACATTCGATAAAGTTCGGCTCGCGTATCCGCGGGCATATTCGGCGTCCATGTCTGGTCTACAGCCCAATTCGCGCGCAGCTCGTCGAGATCGCAAAAGTAGCCCACCGCAAGCCCGGCAGTGTAGGCCGCTCCTAACGCCGTCGTCTCTTTCACCGCAGGCCTCACCACCGGCCGGCTCAAAATGTCCGCTTGAAATTGCATCAGCAAATCGTTCTCGACCATCCCGCCGTCCACTCGCAGCACGTCGAGCTCGATCCGCGAATCTTTTTCCATTGCTTCGAGGACTTCGAGCGTCTGGAATGCAGTGGCCTCGAGCGACGCTCGCGCCATGTGCCCTTTATTTGCGAAGCGGGTCAGTCCCGCAATCACGCCGGGTGCGCTGCTCTTCCAGTGCGGCGCATAAAGTCCCGAAAACGCGGGAACGAAATAAACGCCGCCATTGTCTTTCACCGTCCGCGCCAGCACTTCCACATCAGAGCTCTTCGCGATGAGACCAAGATTGTCGCGAAGCCATTGAACCAGCGCGCCTGCGATGGCGACGCTGCCTTCGAGCGCGTATCGCGCCGGCTGCTTACCGAATTTGTATGCGACGGTCGTCAGCAATCCATGCTGCGACTGCACGGCTTGTTCGCCAGTATTCATCAGCATGAAGCAGCCCGTGCCGTAGGTGTTCTTCGCCTCGCCCGAGTTGAAGCATGTTTGCCCGACGAGTGCCGCTTGCTGATCCCCCAGAATTCCCGCGATGGCAACTCCCGCAAGCGCTCCTTCTTTCACGTATCCATAAACTTCACTGCTCGAGCGAATTTCGGGCAGCATCGTCGCCGGAATCCCGAATGCCTCCAAAATCGTGGCATCCCACGCAAGCGTTTCGAGATCCATCAATTGCGTCCGGCTCGCGTTCGTCACGTCCGTTGCGTGAATTCCTCCGCGAATGCCGCCAGTCAAATTCCACAGGAGATAGGTGTCAAGGTTTCCGAAGACAAGTTCGCTTGATTCCGATTCGGCAAGCTTTCGGATTCCAGGTACGTGATTCAGAATCCAGCGGATTTTCAGCGCGCTGAAATACGTGGAGAGCGGCAGACCCGTTTGCGCGCGGAATCGATCCTGGCCGCCGTCGCGCGAGAATTCCTCCACCGCATCGCCGACGCGCGTATCCTGCCAGACGATTGCATTCCCTACCGGCTTGCCCGTCTTCCTATTCCAAACGACCGTCGTCTCGCGCTGATTTGTGATTCCGACTGCGGCTATGTCAATCGCCCGCAGCGATCGCTGTTTCATTGCTCCGGCGATTACTTCCTGCGTGTTTCGCCAGATCTCTTCGGCGTCGTGTTCGACCCAACCGGGCTGCGGGTAAATTTGCTCGTGCTCTTTTTGCGCGACGGCTACGATCCGTCCAGTGCGATCGAACACGATGAATCGCGTGCTCGTCGTGCCTTGATCAATCGCGCCGATATAGCTTGCGGTGCCGTTCGCCATGATGGATTTTCTTGCCGTTCGAGTGAGCTAAGTTCCAGCCGCTAACTCAATCCGACCAGCGCTGAGGCGTTCGATCCCAGCGTTGCGGCTTGAGCGCCCCGAGCAAGCCCGCGTCCAGTGGCCCGGCGTCGCTCGTCGCCAAATTCTCGCGAGCGTGCCTCGGCCTGCGCATCCCCACGATTGTCGTGCTCACATCGGGATTCGACAGAATGAAGCGCAGCGCCATTTCCGGCATCGTCATCGAACCCGGCAGGATCCGCTTCAAAATCTCCACGCGACCTACTGTCTTCGAAAGATTCTCCGGCCCAAAATATCCGGAGCGCCAATCGTTCGCTGGAAACTTAGTTGTGGCCGTCAGCTTTCCGCCAAGGCTGCCTTCGTCGAGAGGAACTCGCGCGATCACTCCAATGCCGAGCGCGCGGCATGCCGGAAAGAGATTGTCTTCCGGCGCCTGGTCGAAAATGTTGTAGATCACCTGCACCGCGTCCACCAGCCCGGTGTGCAGCGCTTTGATTCCGTTGTCAGGCTCCCAGCGATTCAGGCTCAATCCGAAATATCGAATCAAGCCGTCCTTCTTCAGCTTTTCAACAGTCTCGCGAAACTCCTGCTCCTCGGCCCAACTGTCGTCCCACACGTGAAATTGCAGCAGGTCGATCGCTTCCGTGCCAAGTTTTTCGCGAATCATTCTCGCGTGCTCAAAAACGTGCGCAGCCGGAAATACTTCGCTGTATTCGTACTTCGACGTCGCCGGCCATTTTCCGTTGAGCGGCGGAATTTTTGAGGCAGCGTACAGCCGCTTCCCGCGATTTTTAGCAAGTATTTCGCCGAGCAGCGCATCGCTTTTCCCGTTGCCGTAAGCCCACGCCGTATCGAAAAAATTGCAGCCAAGATCTACCGATAGTTGCATGGCCGCGAGCGATTCCTGGTCCTCCGAGCCGCTCCAACCGCTCATTCCCCAAAGCCCGTGGCCGATTTCGCTGACGTCGAACCCGGTGCGCCCAAGCCTGCGATATTTCATGGATTTCCTCGCGAGCCATTAAATCAAAACTCTATTAATGGAACTCGTTGCCTGATGGAGCCGGAATTGGACAGCAAGTCGCTGCGGCACGGCTCGTTCGCGCAGGGGTTATATCACAGCCATCGCGACGCCACGCGATGCATTTCTCGCACGGATTGCGCCGATTCTCTCGTGGCGCGGGCATCTTGCCTGCGAATTGAACAAGCACCCGCGCGGGAACTCGTAGGCAGAAATCCCGCCGAGAGGGTTCGTCCGGATGTTGGTTTTGGAATTACTGCGACGTCCGAGATTAGTGCGCCGCGGTGAACGCCGACGCTGGCAGCGATTTTGCCTGCACAAGGACTCCGTCGAGATTCTTTTTCACTGCCATCGAACCGGCACCGAACTGCGCTTCAGTCACCTTCCGCGCGCTCTCAACAGTATTTAATTCTTCTCCCGGAGTTGGCGCGAGCAATTGCTCCGCTTTCAAATAGCATGCATACGCCAGCCGGCCCGGCAAGTCATGCCTCGCCAGAAATTGCCCGTAGTTGAACCAATCAACCGCTTCCGCGCGCGGATCTTTTAGCTGCTCATCGAGCGTAAGAACTTCTTGGTACGTCAGCGCGGCATCGCTCGCTTTGCCGGCCGAGTCAAGTGCGTCGGCCAAATGCGACTGCGCAAGGCTTTGATCCCGAAGATCGCCCGACTGCTCGGCAAGCGCGGCAGCCGCGTGATACTCCGTCAACGCTTGATCCATCTGCCGCGTTTGACGCAGCGCATCGGCCAATTCGATCATCACGGCCGCTCGCTGCCGGGGCGTCACGCGCGCTTCGGGAGGCACCGCATCATTTGGAATTTCGGAAATTTTCAGAAACGCCTCGAAATACGTCGCCGCCGAGGCGAATTGCCCAGAGCGATCAAGCGCTTCCGCCAGATAGAGCTGCGCATTCTGCTGCGAAGGGTCCGCGTCAATCGCGCGCTCCCAACTTTCAATGGCTTCGTCGCCGTGGCCCAATCGCGCCGCCAGCAGTCCGAAATTCACCAGCGCATCGGCATTCTTCGGAAATCTCGCGAGCATCTGCTTGTAGTGATCGTAAGCTTCGTCGTAGCGTCCCGCCTCAATCAGGGCCCGAGCGCGCGCCTCTTGCACCGCTGGATTCGATGGATTTACTTCCACCGCCCGAGCAAGCGCCGCAAGTTGATCGTCCGCGTGCCCCTCCTTGGCATCCGCGCGTGCAATTCGCATTTCAAGCGCGCTGTCGTAAGGATTCATGCTCGCCGCGTTGAGAAGGTGCGGAAGATTTCCGTCGTCGGTGCCCGCAAAATAACGGACCAGATCCACGCCGCCCCAGAGAAATAGCGCCAGCATGATCGTCACGCGAAAGGCATTCGCTCCGAAACTCTGCCCGCCAATCCAGCTCGTCGGCACGCTTCCCGCTTCGGATTTGCCGCGCCCACGCTTGTCATTGTCTTTTTCTTTACTTACCAAAACTGACGCGACGCGCGTATCGCGCAATTTCCAAATCGCGCCGTCCAGCATGAAATGATGGATATTCACCAGCGCCGTAAAAATCAAAAAACTCACCGTAAAGTCGTAATGAAACGTGTAGCTCACAATCCACGGCCCGCAAATAAACAGCGCAATGCCCCCGGCAATGAGCGTCGCGAAATACTTGCCCATGCGCCACGCCGCCCCGCCCGCGGCCACAGCTTCGCGCTGCGCGTAGTAGCTTGTGATCCAAAGATATTGCGCCGAATGCAGCACCGCGAGAATCCCGCTGCTGTAGCGCGTCTGCGGCACGGCCATTCGGTAACCAAGCTCCAGCGCCGTGGGAAGCACGAACCAGAGAAATTGCGTAACCAGCAGCGTGAACGGCGCCGTCATCGCCCGCCAACCGGTCCGCATCGTCCACTGCGCCAGCACCCAGCCGGCAATCAACAAAAACAACACTCCGGATGCCACCCGCAGCGGTATCGAAACGATTGGAGGAAGTCCCAGCGAAAGAATCAGTGGATCGTTCGATGGCCCGGCGTTGAAACTTGCGAGCAGCATCACGTACGACGAAATGAAAGCAATCCGCAACATTCGCCGCTCGATATTCGTCACGGTCGTGCCGCCGCGCCGGACAAACATCATCAGCAGCCCATAGTTCTGCCCCGAGTAATGCCACGGGCTCCAGAAAATGTAGAGCGTAAACACCCACGGCACGAGCCGGAAATTCGCATGCGCGAGGATTGCCGTGAGCGCCAGCAGCGCCGTCAGATGCAACGTAAATATGCGGTATTTCTGGAATTCCGCGCGCGTGTGATAAGCGCGGTAAACCGTGGCCATGAAATGCGGATAATTGAAGAGCAGCGCGAAGAAATAAAAGCCCAGCGCCCAACCGCGCGCGTGCGACGACGCGATCCAGGCAAACAGAAGCAATGGCGCGGACCAGCCGCCGCAGCCAATTAACCAATCAAGCCACGGCTTGTAAATCCATTGCGTACCGTCGCCCGGTGCGGCCGCCCTTGCCGCCGATTTCGGCGCTTCAATTGTCGCCACGCCTGCCATCGCCAATCGATGCTAGACACCGCCTCGGCCGCGGTCAACGCAACGAATCGCCCCCATGCGCTAGCGGTAAACCATCTCTTGACGAGGTTCGCTGCCGGCAATTCTGACCGCGAATGTGCACTCGCGCCATAATCAGAAAAACGTCACGGAGCAAGGAAGATAGGATGGAAGGAGTCTGGTAAAAAATTAGGGGCGCGGCCTCAGAAAATCAAAGCCGCGCCCCCGGTCTCGAAGGAAGGAACTATCGACGCCGATTACGGCTTGTGCCCGAACCGGAAAACCAAGCCGCCGCCGAACGTGAGGTTATCCTGCCGAATTCCGAGGAAATGCGAGTACATATAGTCCGCGTTCAAGCGAACCGCGACCCTCGGTGCTACCTTGATGTCCACGCCGCCGCCGGTAACAAACCCGAATTGGAAAGATGACGCGGAAGTTCCCACATATCCTGAGCTAGCCTGCACGATTCCAAGTTGCACGCTCGCCCACGGTGTGAACACATCCGACCTGCGATAGGAGAAGACCGGACCGTAGTTGGCTGTCACCGCTGAAACCGTCGTTCCCGATTCCACGCCGTGGTAGACGTTCACTTCCGCTCTGCCGCCGAACCAGTTATTCACGTTCTCGGTGAGCGATCCGCCGCCGCCCTGCAACCCGAAGCTGCTTGCGCCAGTCGAGTTGCCGAGGTTCGCATACAAGTAAGAGTAGCCGCCGGCGACCTCCCACGCGGGAGTGTCCTGCGCCTTGGCCGTCAGGCTAAGAAGGAAAATCGCAGGAACCAGCCATACGAAGCGTTTCATCTAGTTATCTCCTTAAGCGCGTCCGCGCTGCGCGATCCATGTCGTTCCGCGCTCTTGCCAAAATTGCATCCGCTTGCCGATTGCCCGTGACCGCTAATCGCCTAACAATTCGGCGTGCTTACTAGTTGACTTGTATCGTAACCGACGTGGAGGTCGACAGTGAACCGGAAGTCCCGGTGACTGTGACCGTATAAGTACCTGCCGGCGTTCCGTGGGGCACGCCCGCGGGACCACCGCCACCGCAAGCCGCCATCAGGAAGAGCATCGACAAAACGAAGCCCAACGCCACCGCTGGCGCCCGTCGACCGCGCTGCTTGCTGGCCATGGTCAATGACATCAGCATCAGCGCAAATATCAGTGCAAACCAACCCGGACCGAAGTGCCGCACGCCACCGAATGGATTCTGTCTCTGCGACGAAATCGGCGTCACAAACGTCCGTGCCCCCGTCTTCACCGTCAGCACAGCCGTGCCAGGCGGCGTAACAATAGATGGCGAAACCGAGCAATTCCCCGCTTGCGGAGCCGGGCTGCACGTCAGCGAGACTTGGCTGCTGAAGCCAGCCACTGAATTGATCGTCAGCGCGAAACTTGCGCTATTGCCCGCAGTTACGGTTGCCGATCCCGGAATTACAGAGATCGTGAAATCAGGCGTTGCCGCCAGGCCTCCGCCGCTCAGATTCACAATCTGCGGGCTGCCCGGCGCGCTGTCCAGAATTCCGATGGAGGCCGACTCCGCTGCCCCGGTCGACGGAGTGAAGACGACGGAAATCGTGCACTGGCTGCTGGCCGCCAGTGTGCCGGTGCAGTTGGAAGTCTCTGCGAAATCGGCGGCATTGGTCCCGGTGACCGTGATATTCGAAATGGTTACCGCCGTCGTGCCGGCTGTCAGGGTTACGGTCTCCGCCGGGCTCGCTGTTCCCACATTCTCATCCGGGAAAACCAATCCCGCTGGCGTAACCACAAGGCCCGAGCCACTGCCAATCTTTGTAATGAAGGCGTCGCAATCACCGCCTGGATTCGATTGCTCCGGATTCGCAAGTGGGAAGTCTACTGAGCAGGTCTGCCCGGCAATATACGCCGATCCAGTCGTGTCCACGGCGATTCCGTTTCCGTTGTCGGTATTGCTGCCACCCAGATATGTCGAATAGATGAGAGTCGCACCCGTAGGATCGAGTTCCGTGACGAAGGCGTCGTCGTTTCCGCCGCCATACGTCGGCTGGAATACTCCCGTCGAGGTCGGAAAGTCGGGCGAGACCGTTGAACCAGTGATGAACGCGTCGCCGCTCGTGTCAATTGCAATTCCTGCCGCGGTATCAGCCAGCGAACCGCCAATGTACGTGAAGTAAATGAGCGACGCCGCGCCCGTTCCTGCCGGGTCGATTTTCGCAACAAATGCGTCGCCTTCACAATTGCCCTGCCCATCGAGGTCGCAATTCGCTTGGAACCCGCCTGCCGGCACTGTAAACCCGAGCGTCCCAGCCGCTGAGTTCGACGCGCCCGCGACATACATATTGCCCAAGGCATCAATCGCCACTGCATTTGCGCGATCCAAGCCGCTGCCACCGAGGAGGGACGAATAGACGAGCGAAGCAGCTCCGGTCGCGTTGGTGTTGATTTCCGCCGCAAACGCGTCACCGGCTCCGGCATTCGTCGCCTGAAGCGCCGAAGCGCTCACTGGGAAATTCGTCGAGTACGACAACCCAGCGAGATACGCGAAGCCGGTGTTGTTGACTGCCACGCCATATCCCGTGTCCTCGTTATTTCCGCCAAGGTAGGTCGAGTAAAGAACGCTCGAGCCTGTCGCGCTGATCTGTGTGAGGAACGCGTCAGTGGTTCCTCCGCCGAACGCTGTCTGCGCGCCGTTGACGATCGGAAAATTCGGCGGCCCCGTGGCAGGCGGCGTAATCATGACCGTCGGGACTCCATTCGGCCCGGTCTGTCCAGTGACGTACGCGTTGCCGTTGAGATCTACCGCGATGGAATAGCCGATCACATTTTCATATTCGCCGAGGAATCCGGAATAGACTAGGTCGGATCCGGCCGCATTAATCTTCGTAACGAAGGAGTTCTCAACAATCAGTCCGGTCTGGTTATAGGTCGCGCCGCATTGCCCGTCTCCGCCGCACAGCGTATTGAAAGAGCCCGGCGTCACCGGAAAATCAGGCGACAGCGTCCCTCCGGTTACATAGGCGCTTCCGAAGGTGTCTACCGCGATGCCGTTCGCAACATCAGGGGCAGATCCGCCGAGATAAGTCGAATAGATCAGCGACGAACCGTCCGCGCTCAGCTTCGCGACGAAGGCGTCCTGCGGAAAGTCATTCGATCCACCATCGTTTGGCTGCAGCGCATGCGCCGTCGGGAAATCCTTTGAAGAAGTTCCGCCGGCCACGAATGCCGTGCCGTCTGGCGCCACCGAAATTGCGTTTGCTCCATCAATACCGGATCCGCCAAGATACGTCGAATACGCCAGGATCGGATCAATCACCAGCGGCCGCTTCGGATCGTACTTCCCCACTTTCACCGCAACGCGATTCTTGCTCTCCACAACAAAGTCAGCCGTGACGAATTGCCTCGCACCACCGTTCTCTTGGTACGCGACCGGCTTCCGCAAGCGCATCTCGCCGTCCTTCGCGCTCAATCCCAGGTCGCCGTTGGAATCCGCCGTAATCTTTCTCATTCCCGAAAATCCCAGCTCGATTTCGCGCGGATCTGCTCCCGGCGCGACAACGAAGTCATATTCCAATTGCCGCTGGTTTCCGTAATAAACCAAATCGATTCCAGGATAAATTCCCGCCTCGCGCACCGCGCGATAGTTCGGAACATTCGTGTGCCACTTCGAGCGATCGTTTCCGATTAGATAATTGCTCTTGCCCGGCAGCTCATCCACCGCCGCAAATTTCGCGTTCGCGTTCGCGCCGTCCAAATTCATTCGCAGCGTTTCGTTCTTCGCATTCTTGCGCATTGCGAACACGGCCTCGGCCGGCGTCAAGAAAAGCGTGTAGCCATTCCCGCGAGCAAGAAATTTCACCGCATCTGCGGACTGGCCCTGATTCGGCTCGAACGCCAGCGGCAATCTGCCGTAGTTCTCTTTGATCGTTCGAGAATCCGAGAGGCTAACTTGAGGAGTGGTGCCAACCGCCGCGGGCCTCGCTGTAGCAAATGATGCCGTCTGATGGACGCGCGCGGACGTACCGATCACCAACGCTCCTGCCGCGCAAGCCAGCGCACCAAGCGCCGTCACCCATCGGATCGAAATTCGGGAATCCATCGAGGTCCCCTGCTTTCTCATGAGCATCCCCTTCTAATGTCGTAGAATTGCAAAAACTCGATTCAGCTCTTGCCCCTTACATATCAAGGAGCTTCAAGCGGGCGCGAATCTCCCGGCTCGTACGTCGAATGGCTGCACCCCAAGCGCACATAAGGCCGTGCACGTACGATTCCAATCTAGGAACAACCCCGGAACCTTAACTGGCGGTCAATTGGTTCATTCTTAAGAACATATTCAGCACGCGCTTTCCCTGTTCGAACGATGCCCAGTACGAGGAAAATCCTTGCCTACCCATGTAGAACGCATTGTCCTCGACCGCTCATTCAGTCCCTTCGCCATATCCACCTCGCTCGCACAAGTGTCTCAAAAAGTGAACTCGCCCTAAGGATTTTGTGAGCAGATGTTCACCTTTAATGAGTACCCCGTCCCGGCCCGACAAAGTCGTGCCGGGACGTCAGGCCTCTCCTCAATGAACTAGACAATTCGTGATCCACAAATTCTCGCGCTTTCTTATCTTGTCTTGAATTTTTTAATTCGCACTCCCACATTAACTTCAGAGTCCCGAGGCTCCTGCCTCGGGGATCCCAATTTGCACTACCTCATTGTAGATTCGGGAGCTTACAAATTGCGGCAAAACTGTAGAGACGTGTGGCTTATCGTCAACGATGCTGCCAATTCAAAATTCCTGAAACTAGATTATTTCTCTTCTGTGAATATTACGAATGGCGAAGGGTGTCTGCTATTTCGTTGGCAATCTGCCGCGCACGCGCGAGATCCTCGGGATTGAGGCTGATCGCCGCGACGCGCGCATGGCCTCCGCCGCCATATTTCTCCGCCAGCGTGGCCAGATTCACATCCGCGTCCGTTTCTTTCCACGGATTCGTTCCGATGGAAACTTTCGCTCGCGTGGGCGAGGCGCTCACGCCGACCGAATACAGACACTCAGGATGCAGATAATACGGAATGAATTTGTTGTAGCCCTCGAGATCGAGATCGCTCACGTCAAAAAAAATCACGCCATCCTTAGCTTGTCCGCGCTCGCGCATGATCTCAATCGACCGCTTGTGCCGCTCCAGCAGCGGCCCCAGATGCTTCGCGACGATCGGAAGCTTCACCATCTCCGCCAACGAAATTTGCGCCAGATGCGGAATCAGCTTCGGGACGAGATCCGGCTCGGGCGCCGCTTCGATCACCAGCGCCAGTTGCATCGCCGGCTCTTTCAGTCCCACCGCCACTTCCGGCGAAGCGAACTGCGCTCCATCAATGATGTCGCCCCAATGAATCAACTCGGCGAGCGGCTTGGCATCGAATCCGAATTTCTCCGCTGCGATTGTCGCCAGGAATTTCGTGCAGGACTTGTACGTCGGATCGTAAAATTTCTTTCCGGAATGGTCGGCGCGAAAATTCGCTGCGTCCGCCGGCGTCAGAAACGCGCTCTGATGGTGATCGAACCACCACGTAAGCCGCGGCGAACTCGAATACTTGAAATCAACGATGGCATTCTCGTCCCCGTCGAAGACGCCGTCCTCGAAAGGTTTCGAGGCTCGGTGCGTCATCCCCGTGTAACGGAACTCCACCTTGGGATCGATTTGCTCGCGATAAAATCGCGAGAAAATCGCCGCCGATGACGCTCCATCAAAACACTTGTCGTGGAAAAAAACTCGAACCGTCAACTTCGCTCCTGCGGCCGCCATCTCTCAGCGCACCATCCCCAACAACGTAAAGCCAAAAAGAATGGACATACCCCGCAGGAATGTCAAGTCCCAAGCAGAACGACGACTACGTAGAATCCCAATACCCGGCAAGCACGTGAATCAGGCACTTGTAGCGCCGGGCTTCACGCCCGGCAGCCTTTGACTTTTGATTTCTTCCTAATGATTCTCCGCCGCATGCCCAGCAATCACCAATCCCATCACCGTCGGCCCCGGACTCGCCGCCCCCGCTGGAACCGCCGCGCGGAAGAACAGCACCCACAAATCGCCCTCAATATGCGACAGCGCAGGGATCGCCACCGGCGCATTCTCAGCAGGCACCAAACTCAAAACCGCCGGATGCGTAGTGCCCGTCGTTTTGCGGCTCGCGTCGAGAAGATCAGATTCTTTCATCACTCCCGGTGTGGCGTCCACACTGGACGGCACCAGCAGCAGAAAATCGCGAAACGGCGCTGTCCCTTGATGATTTCCATCCGTCGGCTGCAAATCGTAGCGCAGCGTGTATACGCCAGGATTGATAATTTGATTCCGATAATCGTTCGCGCCGCTTTCGAAACGAATCGCGCCGATCAGCGTTCCGACGGCAAGCTGAGGAAATGCGATTCCGATTCCGCGATTCAGGGTCGCGCCGGGCGGAATGTCTCGCCGCAGCCAAATATGGCAGAAGCTGCCATTCTCGCTGATGACGTGCAGCGAATCCGGATTCAACGCCTCTCTCACAGCCTGGCTCAATTCCTGCGGCGGAGGCGCGTCCGACACTTGCAGCTTATATGTGACCGGCACAGAAGCTTGCAATCCGGATGAAGCGCCAACCGTCCCTACGCGCCAAGCTCCCGAGAAAAACGCAAGCGACCCGACCAGAACGCAAGCCGCGATCGTCCGCCTGCGAATCGCAAATTCCGAGAAAATACCGGTCATCTCATCTCGTTTCGTGACGTCTCGTCTCATCTCGTTTCGATTACCCGACCACCCTCTGCCGGCTCGTTGACCAGCGCCATCGCTGGCAACTTCGCCGCCGGGCACTTGTAGCGGCCGGCCTTCAGCCGGGCATCTTCGCTCTCTATGACGGTATTCGTTTCGGGCGCAGCGAGTAAGCGTTTTTTAACGCCCTGTTACCAATTTCCCAAACTCATCGGCCACGGCCTCCCAATCGCCAGCGTCATCAACACCAATCCCATCAATGCCATATTTTTCATGAAATTGACCTGCTCATTCATCTTCGCCTGCGGATCCTTCACTGCCCAGAAATTGTGCATCCCAAAGGAAACTCCCAGCAGGAAGACCACCAATATCGCGGCTCCGATCGTCGGATGATAGCCGAGCAGCATGCTTACCCCTCCCAACAAGAGAAGCACGCCCGTCCCGCCAACAGCGAGCTCCGCCGCCGGCGTCCCTTTACTTTTCGCGTATCCCGCCATCATTTTGAGCTTCATGAAATGGTTCAACCCGCCCATCAGGAAATATCCGCCCACAATCACTCTTCCTACAAGGAACGCGTAGAAAGCGATGTTGTTCATAGCCCCTCCTTGTCGCCGCGCAATCAAGATAACCAGATTGGTTATACGGCGGCCAGCAATATACACCGGAGCGGCTTCGCGTGTCGCCAGCTTACACTTGCTCTCGTGACGCCGGTATCCTGCGCGCGTCTGTCTAAGTACGTACGTAGTTATCACGGAAGAAAAGAAAGACGCTAGCAGTCAGCAAACTCGCACAGCGCAACGTGAAAGATTATTCCGCCCCTTCCAATTTCTCCGCCATCTCCATCATCTTCATCACGCTATTCCAATTCCTGCCCGTGCCCGGAGTCCCGAGCGCCTTATTCACCGCCGCCCAAGACATTTTCGGCCGCGCCTGCCCATTCGGAAAATAAATGTAAAGTTCGCGCCCATCAATCCGCAGCTCCTCGGGCTCCGTCTTGACGCGAAGCAAATTCGCCCGCGCTTGCGCTCCAGGCTCGTTCGCAAGAAACACGACCAGCAGCTTGCTAGGCTCGATCCCCCGACGCTTGGCAAACGGATTCCGCGCAATCACGTCTCTCATCTCCGCAACCGTGCGGCAAATCACATCGGTAGTACATCCAAATTTCCGTTCGATCCCGCCCTGCACTCGCTTCGTCACTCCCGCAATATCGCGCTCGTCCGTCCTGAAAATCACGTTCCCGCTCTGCACGCAACTCTGCGCATCCCGCAGCTTCAGCGACGTATACAGCGCTCGCAGCTCTTCCATCTTGATCTTGTTGTGGCCGCCAACATTCACGCCACGCAACATCGAAATAATCACAGCCACAGAGAACTCCGATATAAAAGTCGGATTGTAACATCGGCTCAGCGAGTTGATCGAAGCCTGAATGTTCATCGTAGCGCCGGCCTGCCCTGAGTTTTCGAAGGGCATCTTGCCGGCGTTTTTGACTTATCCACTGCGCGGCAACCGACCGCGGGTTGTTTTACCATAAGAGTTCAGACGAGTAATGCCCGCGGGTGCCTACGCAAAGTCGAAATATTCACAGCCATATCACACCTCTCTTTTCCGGCCTGTGGTAGTATTCGCTCGGTTTTAGGCCCCGCGTTGTCCCAATTTCAAGTTCAGCCGCTAACAACTGCTCACGTTGAAGATCGCATCGGTTCGTCGTCGCTATCAATGACGAGATCGGGCGGGGCAGCCACACTGAGCTCTATTGTCGATCGAGCGATTTGTAAATCCGCAAATTCGAACGAGGCACCACATGACACGCATCGCTTTCCTGCTAGCTGCAGTTGCAACGATAGTCGCCGCTGCCGCTTCTTCAGCCCCGGTATCTGGACGTGCCAATGACGACGCCACCCCGGTCTTCGTTACTAAAATTCCCCTCGGATTCCGAGACTGGAGGCTGATTTCCGTGGCCCACGAAGAAGGCAACCTTCACAGTTTCGCCGCCATGTTAGGCAACGACATAGCGATCAAGGCCTTCCGCGACGGCACACTTCCGTACCCCGATGGCAGCATCATTGCCGCTTTACACTACGGTCACGTCGCGTCGGCGGAAAACGACAAAGTCTTCGGCGACCCCCAATCTTTCGTTCCCGGGCCCGCGACGAATGATCAGTTTATGGTTAAGGACTCAAAGAAATACGCCGCGACCGGGGGCTGGGGGTTCGGTCATTTCAATAAGGACGGATCTCCTGGCACCGAAGCACAGCTCAAGACTTGCTTCCCCTGTCACGCAAAGGCCACTCGCGACTTTGTCTTCACTCGTTACGCACCCTGACAGAGAGTACGGAGCCGGAAGGTGACGACCGAACGCGGACGTTTTGCGGCGTAGGAGCAGCCGCAAACTTCACTGCGGCGCTTCGCGCGCCATTCAAATCGTTGCGGAAGGTAAATTGGAAATGAAAAAAGAACGGCGCGGAATAAACCCAGCTTCGAAGCCGAGTGGCGATGGATGTGTCGAATGCCTGGAGTCACCGAAAAGCTGGTGGCTTCATCTCCGTCGGTGTGCGGAGTGTGGGCACATCGGTTGCTGCGACAGTTCTCCGAGCCAGCATGCGTCCAAGCATGCGGCGACAACAGGGCATCCGATCATTGCCAGCTTCGAGCCCGGTGAAGATTGGTTCTACGATTACGATACGCGGAAGATGATAAAGGGTGAGGAGTTGCTTCCGCCACATTCGCATCCGCAAGATCAACCAGTACCCGGGCCAGCAGGGAGAGTTCCAGCCGATTGGGAATCGCTGCTGCACTAGCTGGCGTCAATCGATGTTTATGAATGTGAGCGGAACACGGAACTCCGTGCTTGTAATGAGCACCAATCGAAAGGAGCCATCAATGAGCGCCGTACAAGTCGAACAGAAGAGCTACGAGATGCCGCCGAAGGAAGGGTTCAGCGTCGCGTGTTTTCTCACCGTCGCCGACATGGAGCGATCGGCTCGCTACTATGAAAAAGTATTCGGCGCTCGCATTCTGACCATGGGTGACGGCAACGCGCCTCCGTACCTCCAGCTTGCGAATATCTGGATCATTTTGAACGTGGGGGGCGGCCCGACCCCGGATAAGCCGACGGTAACGCTCAGCGTCCCCGACCCGGATCACATCAACAGCTTTATGAATTTCCGCGTCGCGGATATTCAAGCTTGCTATAAATTATGGAAAAGTCGAGGAGCCGAGTTCCTCACCGAGCCGATCCCCAAGTACGGCGAGATTCGCTGCTACATCCGCGATCCTGACGGTTACATTATCGAGGTCGGACAGAGCACTTCGCTCAAGTACGGTTAGCGCTTGGCGCGGACCGCATGCCGGCAGTGCGACTCGTCGCCGCGCTTCTGCCAATCTTTGCCCTGAACGGTCACTCGCTCTGACATCGAAAGGAGTACGAGGCTCGACGCGCGACTGATCTCGGATCTGAGGGACTTGCTCGCCATATCGGAAACAGACCCAATCTCGAAAAGGAGAACAACAATGACAGCTAAAGGAAAAGTCTTAGTGCTGGTATCGAGCGGTCGCGGCTTGCCATTGAAAGATGGCAAAGTTTATAAGGGCGCTGGCTACTATCTCAACGAGCTGACGGTTCCGGTTCGCGCCCTGATGAAGGAGGCCTACGAAATCACTTTCGCCAACCCCAAAGGCAACACGCCGCAAGTGGATGTGCATTCAGAGGTCGCCGATTTCTTCGGCGGGGACGCGGCCAAGCTTGAGGACTATATGCTATTCCGCGACGGCCTGACTGGGCTCCGAGATCCAATGCGCATCGCGGATGTCATCGCATCGGGCCTGGATCAATATGACGCAGTTTTCGTCCCCGGCGGTCACGGCCCGATGATCGATCTTCTCGATGATCCTGACGCCGGCACCGTGATGAGGCACTTTCATGAGACATCCAAGCCTACGGCAGTGCTTTGCCATGGCCCGATTTCACTTCTCTCGGCTCTTCCCAATTCTTGGGAGGTGGTCGCTGCGCTGGCGGCGGGCGATGTCGCCGGAGCGCACGCCAAGGCTAAAGGCTGGATCTATGCTGGATATAAGATGACTATCTTTTCGACGGCGGAAGAGCAGCAGCGGGAACCGCAGGAGATTGGCGGCAAGGTGCTGTTCTACCCAGACTTCGCCTTGCGTACGGCGGGCGGCGATGTAAGTGTGCTCCCTCCATGGAAGAGCTACGTCCTTCAAGATCGCGAGTTGATCTCAGGTCAGAACCCGTTCTCGGACGAAGCGCTTCTGAAACTTCTTCTACCGGCACTCGCCGGGAGAAGAAGTCAGGGGGCTGGTGCGTAGTCCGCTGGATCGAGTCTTTCGCCACTAACGCAACCTCGGCGGATTCCACGGACATCTAGATCCTCGACGGACTTCTAGAGCCTCTGTGATGACTAGTGAATCTCATTCAGAGCCGGGAGGCTCCTGCCGCCCGGACCCAATTAATTATTGGCTACATTTTCGGCCCAGAAGTTCAAATAAATCCCGCACGAAGGAGGTTTACATGTCTCAGAAAGCCAGCGCCGCAAAGCCTGCTCAGCAAAGCGAAGTCCGGCCCCACCAACCCGGCCAGGAAGTTTTTAAAACCATCTTGTCCGAAGATGTCGATTGGAAACCGTTCCCGGCGTTCCCACCTTCAGTCCGGCTAGCCGTCGTCGTCGGTCAGCCCTCCGAGCCCGCACCTTACACTATCAGGGTCAAAGTACCCCACGGCGTGAAGCTGATGCCTCACAAGCATCCGGAGGATCGAGTCTATACCGTGATTTCCGGCGTCTTTTATATTGGGCTCGGTAATGAATTCGACGCGAGTAAGGTCGAAGCCTATCCGCCCGGCGCCGTGATCGTTCTCCCTGGCAACACGCCTCATTTCCACTGGGCGAAATCCGGCGAATACGTCTCGCAAGTATCTGCAATCGGGCCGCTCGGACTGGAATACTTCAGCGCGAAAGACGACCCGCGAAACAACAACTCCTAGCGGGAGTCTGAACAGCTTTTCGATTGAAGGCTCGAGATGAACGATCTAAAAAACACGGAGCAGGATTCTGTAGCGCGAGATAAAGCCATCCGAGCGTCACTCGATCAGCATTGGGCAGCGTCCGATGCCAACGATTTTGAAACCGAGCACCTCATCTACCTGGACGATGCGGTGCTGGAATACCCGCAGTCAGGCGAACGCACCCGCGGTCGGCGCAACATCCAGGCGCAACGCGCCAGTCAGCCGAGCAAAAAGCGTTTTACTATCCGCCGAATCACTGGCAGCGGCGATCTTTGGGTCACCGAATACATCCTGACATATGACGGCAAGCCGTCTTACACCGTGAGCATTATGGAGTTCAAGGGCGACAAGGTTGCGCGCGAAACGCAGTACTTTGCGGATCCATTCCCGGCTCCCGCATTCCGCGCTCAATGGGTCGAACGCATGGACACATAATTTCGAGCCGCCAGAATTCGCCAACGGCACCGCCATCCGCAGCTTGCAGCATAACTGTCGAGAACAGAGATTAACGTTACAGACTCGCTTAGCCCTGTTTAACGCAATAGTCGCAAACCAGATATCAATGTCCGAGTACGGACTTACCTGGACCATGCCGGAATTTTGAGTGGTGCATGCTCGGGCATGACTGCGCCGTCGCATGTAAGAGCTAACGCGTACGCACTATTCCCAACAGTCATCCAGAAACTCATAATTCCGGCAGATCAACACCGCCCTAAGCCACTGCAAATGATAGGGTTTGAATTTGGACTTTCGGTTGCAAGAGCAAGATAAGCGTCGAGCCTTGAGCAGTTGCGGACACACCTTCGGTAGGAAGGAAACGAAAAGGAGCATGATGCGATTTGTAAAGATCGAAAAGATTGCAGCCAGAGTTGCAATAGGAGCGCTTGCGCTCGTGAGTGTTCTGAGCATGACTGCGAGTACGCGGGCACAGGACGAAGAGAGGCCCTATCCGAAGATGCTGCCGCTTTCGCAGTATTTAATGGACCGGGATGCGGCAATCGCGCTGGCGCGAAGCGCCGCTCCGGAGGGCATTTCAAAGGATGCGTCTGTTTTGGTGCTGACGCCTAAAGGCTGGGAAACAGCAGTCAAAGGTACGAACGGTTTTGTGTGCATGGCGGGGCCGTCATGGACGGCCAGCATTGACTTTTATGACGTCTGGAGTCCGAAGCAGAGAGGGGCGATTTGCCTCAATCCAGCGGCTGCGCGGTCGATCCTGCCGATTTTTCGCACGCTGACGCAAATGACGCTGGCTGGAGTGACCTCTGTAAAAGAGCGCATCGCGGGTATTCAAGAGGCATACGCGAAAAAGGAGATTCCGCCTGTGGAGCCGGGGGCAATGAGCTACATGATGTCCAAGGATGCATACCTTAGCCATTTGGGCCATTCACACAATTTATGCCACGTGATGTTTTTCTTGCCGATGAAAGATCCTGCTGAATTGGACGCAAATGATCCGAACTCACCCATTTTTTCCACGTCTATGTGGTTCCCGGACCCTGACAAACCGGATAGTCCACTGAACAAAGAGCTGCCGCCGCTGCGGACCGTCCCAATCGAAGTACCGTATTGGTCCGATGGCACTCTTGCGTTCCACTAATAAAACCGTCCAAGACCCAACGAACTCTAGCTGACATCTCTTCTCGCCTATTCCTGCACATGCGCCAACGGAATCTGCGAAAACAATTGCAGATCGATCATCATGTTTAACCGTCGGTCCAACTGAAAAAACGTCGTTCGCCTTCCTTCCCGGTAACACTCGGCTTACGCCGGCCCATACTTCCAGCGCAGCGCCTGCGCCTGTCCATCCGCCTCCAGCCAGTTCCGCACATAAATGAGCGCATGCTGGTCCGTCATCGTCGTCCACATCTCCGCGTACTGCTTCAACAATGCATACTTCCGATTGTTCACTTCTTGCAGGTCCCTCACGTAATGATTGTAGATCGGCCAGAACTTCTGCCCCTCCTCCTCCGACAGCGACATATTCTGCCCAATCACCTGCATTTTCCTTGCACGTAGATCTTGCCGCAGCAAAGCAATGTCCTCGTCTGTCACCGTCGGGCTGATGACCCTTTGCACAGTAACTTGCTGGCTCTGTGCCGCCGCTCCGGCTCCAGCAGCCCCCAACCCAACGCGGTCGCCACCACCATGCCAGCAACAAACGCCCCGGCCAATCCCGCCGCTCCCGTCATTTTGCGCTTCATAATATTTCTCCTTGCCTTTGTCCGGTTGCCACAAAGACCCAGCGAGAACATCAAGTCCGAGAGCACGTGAATACAGTTGGGCCGCCATCGGATTACTACCAGCAGCAAGCGCGAGTCAACTCCTGACTGATCTGAAGCGTTTATCAGGGTCTATCTAATTTGTGTGGCATTCGCCCAGGCGTGCCCCGATGTGGTAATGAACGGTTGTTAAACCGCAAATGTCGGTTATGATCGCTTCGCAAATTCCGGCGAAGCTGATTGCAAAAATGCCGCCAAACGAACGCCGGAACAACGGAGAACTTATGACGCGCATTCTGCTGTTAGGCCTCGACCCCGAGACTGTGGATTTTTCTGATCCTGCAATTCCGCCCGGCACGACCGTAGAAAAGATTCGCGCTGGCATAGCGGTTGCCGTGAAGCAGTTCACAGATCGCGGATGGGAATCCGACGTTGGTTTCATCCGTCCGGACGAAACCGCCGGACCGGCAGTCGAGCGTCAGTTACGTTCGACGAACTATGATTGTGTGGTGGTCGGTGGCGGCGTGCGCCTGCCATCCCGCAACCTTGCATTATTCGAAGTCGTCATCAACGCTATTCGTAAGGCTGCCCCAGGCGCGGCGATTGCCTTCAATACACGGCCCGACGATAGCGCGGATGCTGCCGCCCGATGGGTGGCGGCTGGAAGCCAAGCTTCATAGACCGGCTCCCAACAAAATCAGTTCGTCGCCTCAGGGCCGAACTGCTACGGTGGACCCGCAGGATCAATCAGGACGTCGTAAATCCGAAATAGAATGTCGCTTCTCGCGGCCTCTGATTGCATCTAACACAGCCGTAGAATTCAAAACGGGGGAAATAGCTTATGACAGACTGGTTCGCGCGTCCCGTTCTACACGTGACTGACGTTGAGGCCTCGCTCCGCTTTTACATTAACCTGCTCGGCTTCACGAGCCCCTGGCGCTACGACGAGGACGGCACAGCTCACGTCGCACAGGTCGATCGCCAGGGCTGCGCGCTTATCCTGGCCGACACATGGCCGGAGAAGATTGGCAAGGCGCTAATGTTCATTTCCCTGAACGTCGAGCCCGAAGCGCAGAAGGCCGCGCTCGACTCGCTGCGCGCGGAGTTCGAGGCCAGAGGCGTTCTTGTCAAGGAAGGTTCGTGGGGCTACCGTCTCCTGGTAGTCGATGATCCCGACGGCAATCAGCTCTTCTTCAACTACCCGAGCGAGACTGCATCCAGCGAGATTGCTTAGTCAGCCACAACCTGTCCGGCGAATCCTTGGTAGCGGCGATCTTTAAGTTCAGGGCTGCAAGCTTGCGCGGGAAACACAGTACTTTGCGGATCCATTCAGTCATGCCGTAAGTGACACCGCCATCCGCAACTAAGTAGTTTCCGCACAAGTACTAAAACCCTTACGAATTTCTCGCTTTCGCGCTCCTCCACAACATGCTACCGTTTTACCGAATGATAATATGCGATGTACTTACTCAAAGACTTGCGGCCGCGTTCGGGCCCGATGGACGCTCCGGGACGACGGCCCAAAGACCATTTCTAATCGAGACACGCAGACGATTAGAAATCGCCGTAACTCACTCAAAACAAACGAAGGGAGACAGTTCTAATCGAGACAATTTTGAAGGGTAATTGAGCCCGGTTCTAAGCGGATTCGCCGGGCAGAACGCGTGAACGAAGCCACGCGGGACTAGCGCAAATCTTTGAGAATTTCGCGCGCGGCATTGTAACCCGACGCGCCAGTGAGCCCGTTGCCGGGATGCGTGCCCGAGCCGCAAAGATAGAGGCCATGAATCGGCGCGCGGTAATCCGAAGATCCGATCAGCGGCCGCGTAATGAAAAGTTGATCGAGCGTCAGCTCGCCGTGATATGGATGGCCGCCGGTGAGGCCGTAAGTGTCTTCGAGATCGGCCGGCGTGATCACTTGCCCGTCGATAATTTTGCCGGGTAGATCCGGCGCGTACTCGGTCAGCGTTTCGACCACGGCGTTGCCGAGCGCTTCGCGCTGCAAATTCCAATCGCCCTGCTTCAGGCGATACGGCGCGAACTGCGCGTTGATGGACATGACGTGCTTGCCCTGCGGCGCGACCGACGGATCGAGAATCGAAGGAATCATCACGTCGAGATAAGGCCGCCGCGAAAATTCGCCGTACTTCGACGCGTCGAACGCGCGCTCGAGATAATCAATGTCGGGTCCGATGTGAATGCGGCCGCTCAGCGCCGCCGTGCCGTCGTTCATCGAGAGCGCTTGCGCCGTGGAAAAATTCTGCAGCGCGGTGAACGAAGGCAGCGCGTCGAGGGCGAGATTCACTTTCCCGACGGTGCCGTTCGCGCGGAAATTCCGCATCTTGACGACGAAACTCGGCGCGAGATGCACCGGGTCAATTAATTTTAGAAATGTACGGCGAGGGTCGGCATTCGAGATCACCAATTTCGCGGCGATCTCTTCCCCGCCCACGAGCACGACGCCGGCTGCAGCGCCGTTTTTAATGGTGATGCTCTGCACTTCGGCGCCGGTTCGAATTTCAGCGCCGGCTGCGAGCGCCGCCGCGGCCATCGCTTGCGTCAAGGCGCCCATCCCGCCGCGCGGAAATGCCGCCGCGCCCGCTGGATGCGGGTCGGCTGCCGCGCGTAGCAGAAGCAGCGCCGTGCTGCCCGCGGACCACGGGCCGAGCGCCGCGCCGGAAATGCCGCGCGCGGCAATCGCGGCGCGCAAAAGTTCCGTCTCGAAAAATTCGGAGGCGAGGTCGGCAACCGCCATCGGCCCCCAGCGGATAATCCGCATCATGTCTTTCTTGCCGAAGTTGCGGAGGTTGCGGCCGAGCTTTAAATATTTCCAGAGGTCGTCGGCGGAGGGCTTGTCAATATCAGGCGGCGTCAGCATGGTGAGCTGGCGAAGCAGCCCCCCATAGCGCGCGAGAGCTTCCTGAAATTCGACGTACTTCACGGAATCTTTTTTTGAGAAGCGGCTGATTTGCTGAACGGAATCGCCGGTGTTCGAATGCAGCAGCAAGCCGCGTCCATCCGGCGAAAGTGCGAAGAGGCGAACGGCAGGCTCGATCATGGCGAGGCCGTGGCGTTCGAGCTGCATTTCGCGCGCGATTTCAGGAAGCAGCGGCCCGGCAGAATGCGCGAGCGTGGAAACTTTGAAGCCGGGAACGAATTCGTCGGTGACCGCTGCGCCGCCGACAACTGCGCGGCGTTCCAGGACGAGCGGCTTATGCCCCGCTTTGGCGAGATAGAACGCGGTGACGAGGCCGTTATGGCCGGCGCCGAGAATGACGATGTCGCGTTGCGGCGCCACGGCTATCGCGTCCCCTTGTCTTTCAAAATTTCAAGCGCCGCGAGACGCCCCGGCGCGCCCATGATTCCGCCGCCGGGATGCGTCGCCGAGCCGCACATATAAAGGTTGCGGATCGGCGTGCGATACCGCGCCCATCCGGCAACGGGACGCAAAAAGAAAAGTTGTTCGAGAGAAAGTTCGCCCTGAAAAATATTTCCTTCGGTTAGCCCGATGGAACGCTCGATATCGAGCGGCGTAAGCACCTGGCGGCCGATGATGATGTCTTTCAGATTCGGCGCGTGCTCGCTGATCGTATTGATCACCGCATCGCCGAAAGCGTCGCGCTGGTCGTCCCAGTTTAATCCGGGCTTCAATTTGTACGGCGCGTATTGCACGAAGCAGGAAAGAACGTGCTTGCCCGGCGGCGCGACGGATGGATCGGTGAGGCTCGGAATCACCATATCAATGTACGGTCTGCTCGAAAATTCGCCGTACTTCGCTTGATCGTAAGCGCGCTCCATGTATTCGACGCTTGGTGAAATGGACATCGCGCCGCGCAGATGACGTCCAGCGCCGGGAAGAGATTTGAATTCGGGCAGGCCGTCGAGCGCGAGATTTACTTTGCCCGACGAGCCGCGATATTTGAAGCGGCGAACTTCTTCGAGGAACTCGCCGGGAAGCTCGCTCGAATCCATGAGCTTCAAGAAAGTGAGATTGGGATCGAGGCTGGACGAAACGACGGTGGCGCGAACTTCCTCGCCAGTGTCGAGGACGACGCCTTCGGCGCGGCCATCTTTGACGAGAATTCGCACGACCTGCACTTCGGTGCGAATTTCCGCACCCGCCTCGCGCGCCGCGTCGCCGATGGCATTTGAAATTGCGCCCGTTCCGCCGCGGCTGAAGCCCCAGGAGCGAAATGCGCCGTCAATTTCGCCCATGTAATGATGGAGCAAAACGTAAGCGGTGCCCGGCGAGCGCACGCCGAGAAAAGTTCCGATGATGCCGGACGCCGACATCGTGGCCTTGAGGACGTCGCTCTCGAACCATTGGTCGAGAAAATCCGTCGCGCCCATGGTCATGAGCTGCACTAAGTTGTAGCGGTCTTCATGATCGAGCGCCTGAAATCGGCGGCCGAGGAAAAGAAGCTTTTTTAATTCGCGCGGATCGAGCGAAGTGGGATCGGGTGGGACCATACCGAGAATGGGCTTGACGAACCGGCACATCCGCACCATTTCCTTGCCGAATTCATCGTAGGCTTCAGCATCGGTTTTGGAATGGCGCGCGATTTCACGGCGCGTCTTCGAGTGATCGTTCACGCGCCAGAGATAATCGCCGTTCGGCATCGGCGTGAACGTGCCGTCGAGCGGAAGAATTTCGAGACCGTGGCGAGGCAAATCGAGATCACGAATAATTTCAGGACGAAGCAGCGAGACGACGTAAGAAAAAACGGAAAACTTAAAGCCGGGAACGATTTCTTCGGTGACAGCCGCGCCGCCGAGAACGTGGCGTTTCTCGATGACGAGAACTTTGCGGCCAGCGCGCGCGAGATACGCCGCGTTTACAAGGCCGTTGTGGCCGCCGCCGATGACGATTGCGTCGTATTGAGTTGGCATGGGGAAAGCCGCGCGACGACTCGAGCGCGACTCGCTCGTTCGAAGCCGTGACATTTTACAGGCCCCGGCGCTTTGCGCCAACTAAGAAGCGCGGACGAACTGACTTCGAGTCACGGCGGTGCAGCGCGAGATTGGAATTGGAGGAAGTCGTGGCGCGGGCATCGTGCTCGCGATTTTGGATTATTGCCGCGGCGCGCAAAAACGCCGGCAGGATGCCGGCGCGACGATCAAGGAGCGCAATCGTGCCGCAAGGACCGGGTTCACGCCGTCGCGCACGCAAGTAACGTCGGCCGGATGCCCGCTGGCTAGCGCAGATCGCCTCAGCTAGTCGTGGCCGATTCCAGGAAACGGATGTGTTGCGCGTCGCAGTTTATTTCTGCCTCCACTCCGTAAGGGACGACGAATTTCGGGTCTGTATGACCAAAATCCATCCGCGTTACTATCGGGAGCGAACCTAGCTTCAACTCCGAAAGGACTTGTGAAACTGCGTCGTCGTATACGTCAAATATTGCCTCCCCACCGTACGGCCGTCCAAAGAGGATGCCTCGAGCTTCACGCAACGCACCTGTTGCTGCCAACGCCCGAAGCATCTTCACCACGACCGAGGGAGATGGCGCGTCCTCGGAGATCTCGAGGAATATTATGCTGTCTCGCCACACAGATTCGTCAGGCCAGACGGGAGTACCGCGGAGCCAATCTATGACGTCGAGACATCCTCCGACCAGGTGGCCGCGATGGCATCCCGCCCCTTGAAGCCATCGCCAACCCGAGGACCGTCTAAGCGGCCTTGGCTTCTCATTCCGTTTGTCGTCATACCAGGCGAATGACGCGCAAGTCCAGCCATATTGATTTGGAGCAATCGGCGCGCCGGTGATGAATGATTCGAAAAGCATCTGCCGGACAGAATCAGCCGTGTAGCGTAGCAATCCACCATTCTCGTCGAAGCCGGCCATGATGGAGGGTCCGTAGAATGAAGTCACTCCCGCTTTCAAGAAGGCGAAGTGCGTGACCGTCGTGTCCGAGTACCCGACGAAAATTTTGGGATTCTCGCGAATTACCGAAAGATCCAGGAACGGCAACATTCGAATGGAATCGTCGCCCCCTATCGTGGAGACGATACCGTGGATCGACCGATCTCTCAGTACCTCCATTAGGTCCGCTGCACGAGCTTCGGGATGCGCGGCGAGCCACGCAGGATCCGCCAACGCATGGCGACTTTCGATCACCTGAACGCCAAAAGCCTCTTCAAGCTGCCGCTTTCCATCACGATAGGCCCGCGGGAATATGTTGGGCCAACCGCTGGAAAGAGAAATAGCGGCAACGCGATCGCCGCGGCGAAGGGCACGCGGCTTGATCATTCCTCAGGGCCCTCCGGCCAAAACTCATCTGGGCGCGCGGGGAGCGGCTGATCTGGAGAGAGGTTGGCGCTCTTAATGTCGGCAAAGACAAAGTTCTCCGGCGGAACAGGACTCCCCGCCAGGCGCCGCAAAAGAGCAAGTTGTCCAGCGTGGGTCATGGCGTCTGAGAATGGACCTTGCAACAGAGCTTCGGGAGTGACGTCACGGAGATTCGTCCCAAGCTCAATGTGTCGAGCGACATCTGCTAATGTGTCATGAAAGTGGGCGATAGCAGCGCGGAAGTCTAGAAATTCTGGTGCTCGATAACTACCGCCCGTGAAAAAGGTTCGCGAATATCCCAGCACGTCGTCCATATGACGGATCAACTCATGCGGCGTCCGAACTTTTGGCGAGGCTCGAAATAATGCAAATTCCGCAGGGGCGCCGCGGAGCGCCTTCTGGGTACGGTAGGCAAGCGCAGCTAAGAAGTGATGTAGAAGAGTCTGCTTCTGATCCATTTCTATTGGTCCACTATAAGGAGCGAGAACGTGTAAAGTGTAACGCCATCCGGAGACAGTCATCCACATGGATACTCACGTTATCGGACATCGATGCGGCGCACCTTTACGTTGTGTTGCGGGAAGCGTGCGGCGGGCACTATAATTTGCGGGCGCGTGGCTAGTTCGAAGCCATGACATTTTACAGGCCCCGGCGCTTTGCGCCAACTAAGAAGCGTCCGCAGGCTGACCTGTGGTCACGACGATGGCGCGGCAATACGTGAGGTACTCGGAAGGCTTTCCAACCCGGCAGCACGCCAGTCTGCGAGCCACGCGTTTATCGGGCGGGTTCAACCATCGGGTGGTAAATCGCGCACGCAACGAGCGTCCACTGCACGAATTTTAAGGCTCAAACGCTCCGCCATACGCTGGGGCGTAAGTCCGCCTTGGTTGACTTGCTATTGGGCGCATCATAAGATTCGCGCAGATGCCCGATTCTTCTCCACTCTCCGGACGAACGATTTCCCATTTCCGCATCATTGAGAAGTTGGGTGGCGGCGGCATGGGCGTCGTCTATAAGGCCGAGGACACCAAACTTAGCCGGTTCGTGGCTCTCAAGTTCCTACCGGACGAGGTGGCCAAAGACACACAAGCCCTGAGCCGTTTTCAGCGCGAAGCCAAGGCGGCCTCCGCGTTAAATCATCCGAACATCTGCACGATTTATGAGATTGATGAGCATAACGGGCAGGCCTTCATCGCCATGGAGTTTCTGGACGGCGTAACGCTGAAACAGCGCATTGACGGAAAGCCTGTGGAGACGGAGGCACTGCTCGGTTTGGCGATCGAAATTGCAGACGCTCTGGACGCCGCTCACGCAAAAGCCATCGTTCACCGTGACATCAAGCCTGCGAATATCTTCGTCACCGATCGCGGGCACGCGAAAATTCTCGATTTTGGGCTGGCGAAGACATTGCAGCCGGCATCGGTTTTGTCGATGTCGGCGACGCAGGATATGGCCGACGCGGTAGCTCCCGAGCAACTGACGAGTCCAGGCAGCACGCTCGGGACCATTGCCTACATGTCGCCCGAGCAGGTACGGGCGAAGGAATTGGACGCCCGAAGCGACCTTTTTTCCTTCGGCGCGGTGCTCTATGAGATGGCGACAGGCACGTTGCCATTCCGCGGCGAAAGCTCCGGCGTAATCACTGAAGCGATTCTGAACCGTACGCCCGCTCCGCCAATGCGATTGAATGCCGATGTCCCGGCAGAACTCGAGCGCATCATCGCGAAGGCGCTGGAGAAAGACCGCGACACGCGGTATCAGCATGCCTCCGATATGCGCGCCGACCTGAAGCGGCTCAATCGCGATATGAATTCGAGCCGCCACGCTGCGGCCGAAAAGAGCGACACGTCCCGCGTGCATCCTGCGCCCTCTGCGCCAGCGACTAAGTCCGTTGCCGTGCTCTACTTCGAAAATCAGGGCGGCTCGAAGGAAGATGAGTATTTGCGCGACGGCATCACCGAGGACATCATCACAGAGCTTTCCAAAATCAGCGGTCTGAACACCTTCTCCCGTCCGACAGTTTTGGCCTTCCGCGACAAACCCGTGACTCCCGCGCAGATTGGCCAGCAGCTTGGCGCGGCCTACGTCCTGACCGGCACCTTGCGTCGCGCTGGAGCCCGCCTCCGCATTAGCGCCCAACTCATTGACACGCGCACTGATTTTCCGCTCTGGTCGGAGCGCTTCGACCGCGAGATGAAGGATGTCTTCGAAGTGCAGGACGAAATGGCCCGCAAGATCGCCGAGGCCCTGCGCGTGAAGCTTTCTCCGCAGGAACTCGAGGCCCTGGCGGACAAGCCGACCGAAAACCTGCAGGCCTACGACCTCTACCTTCGCGGCAAGCGCTACGCCCGCCGCCTGACCCGCCAGGATGTTGAGTTCGCTCTGCAGATGTTCGAAAACGCCGTGTCTCTCGACCCCAGCTTCGCCCTGGCATACGCCGCCTGCGCCAACGCCTGCGCGATGTACTATTCCTTTTTCAGCCGCGATCAGATGTGGGTCGAACGCGCGCGAGAAGCTTCCGGCAAGGCCGTGGCTCTCCGCTGGGACCTGCCCGAAACGCACGTTAGCCAAGCTTGGGTTCTCTATGCGGCCGGACTCTATGACGAAGCCGTGCGCATGGTCAAAAAGGCGATCGAACGAAAGCGTGATTGCGAGGGCGCTTACTACCTGCTCTGCCGCGCCCTCTTTGCCGCGGGACGCTACCAGGAAGTTGTAGACGTTGCGGAACCGGCCATCGAAGCGAGCGGCGAGGACTACAACGTTTACGTGCCCATCGTGAATTCTCTCGATTCCATGGGCAAAGAAGAAGTCGCGCGCAACATGTCCCAGAGAAGGATTGCGGCGCTCGAGAAGCATTTAAAACAAGTGCCGGAAGACGCGAGGGCGCGCATCTTGCTGGGCAGCGACTACGCCAAATCGGGACGGGAGCAAGACGCCTTGCGCGAACTCAACCTCGCCATCACCTTGCGCGCCAACGAAGCCTCGATTCTCTACAATGCGGCTTGCGTCTACTGCAACCTGAAAAAAAAGCCGGAAGCCCTGGATGCCTTGCGCAAGGCGTGGGAAGCAGGTTCCAAGGACGCTGTCTGGGCCCGGCGCGACCCCGACCTCGCTATCCTGCACGGCGACCCTGAGTTTGAGCGCATGTATCCCGAAAAACCCAACTCACCGTCCTCCTCGGATTCCCACTAGCTAAACTCGATCTTTTCAGACTCGGCTTTATTTCCGTTGTGTTGCAGGAAGAGTGGGGCGGGCACTATAATTTGCGGGCTTCAAACGGGATTTTGAGCGAAAATTCGGCCCGCCTTCCGGCGAGAACTACGGATGCTGTCGCCGGCTAAAATTCTCAGCGCACACGAAATCGCGCGACATGCGCGACGCGCGCGAATGCGGAGCAAGGAGAGAAAGTGCCGATTGGAACTGCGTTTCACGACAGAACTCTGCCGCTTTGCGAAAGTTTGAATTATCGCGATTGGTCAGGCTACTACGCGGTGAGCGTGTACGAGATGCACCACGAGCACGAGTACAACGCGATCCGCAATGCTGCCGCGCTATTTGACGTGACTCCTCTTTTCAAATATTTCATTTCGGGTAAGGATGCGACGAAGTTTGTAAATCGCGTAATTACGCGCGACATCAACAAAGTGAAAGTCGGGCAGGTGATTTATTGCTGCTGGTGCGATGAAGACGGAAAAGTGATTGACGACGGCACGATCTCGCGCCTCACCCAAGACACTTATCGTTGGACTGCGGCGGATCCGAGTATTCGCTGGTTCCAGCAGAATGCGCTGGGGCTTGACGTCACCATCGAAGATATTACGGATCAGATTGCCGCGCTGGCGTTGCAAGGGCCGACGTCGGGGCGACTGCTGCAGCGCGCGGCGACTGCCGACATTACGAACCTCACGTATTTTCGATTTACGCGCGGACAAATCGGCGGGGTGGATGTGGACATTTCGAGGACGGGCTACACGGGCGATCTCGGCTACGAAGTGTGGATTCCGTGGGCCGAGGCTGGGACCGTCTGGGACGCGCTGATGGGAGCTGGACAGCAATTCGACATTCACCCTGCCGGGATGCTGGCGCTCGACGTAGCACGAATCGAAGCGGGATTAATTCTGATCGAAGCGGATTATTTCAGCAGCAAGAAGGCACTGATTGAGTCGCAGAAGTATTCGCCGTACGAAATCGGGCTGGGGCGGCTCGTGGATTTGAAGAAAGAACATTTTATCGGCCGCACGGCGCTGGAAGAAGAAAACCGGCGCGGGCCAAAGCGGCTGCTGATGGGCATTGACGTCAATTGGGACGACGTCGAGCGGCAATTCGAGACTGTGGGCCTCGCGCCGCAAGTGCCGAGCACGGCATCGCGCACCGCAGTGCCCGTCTATCGCGGCGGATTGCAGGTGGGCAAGGCGACTTCAAGCACGTGGTCACCGACGCTCAAGAAAATGATCGCGCTCGCCAGCATCAATCGCGAGCACGCCGCGGCCGGAACCGAATTGCAAATGGAATTGACAGTGGAGGCAGCGCGGCAGAAAGTGCGCGCGACGGTGCGAGAATTGCCGTTTTTCAGTCCTCCTCGAAAAACTGCGACTCCCATCACGTAGCGCTACGCTGGGGCGGCGGGCGCAAAAGGATAGAAAATGATTGATGAAGATTTGTGGCTGCTCCACGTCTGCGAGGACCGCGCTTTGGCTGCACGCCGAGAGATTATCCGAGCCGTTTTTATTTTGTTCGCCATGGTGGCCACGATTTCTATGTCTACATTCGCTCAAGATAAGCCGGCGGGAAAGTGCCCGCCCCAAACACATAAGGATGATGTGGTGGAGACGATTCACGGGGTTTCGGTCTCCGACCCGTATCGCTGGCTCGAAGATCAGAAGAGTCCGGAGACGCGCGCGTGGATTGAGGCTGAGGACAAGTGCACGGCCGCGGTTCTCGAAGCTGTGCCAGGCCGCGCAGAGATTTCGAAGCGGCTTTCGGAATTGATGAAGGTCCCATCGGTAGGATTGCCGCGCGAGAGGCACGGCGTTTATTTCTTTGTGAAGCGCGCGGCGGATCAGGATTTATACGTCATTTACAAGCGCGAAGGGCTGCACGGCAAAGACGAGGTGCTGATTGATCCGCACCCGTTGAGCGCGGACCACTCGACGAGCGTCGGCCTGCTCGATGTCTCAAGCGACGCTTCGCTCGTGGCATATAACGTTCGCGCGGGAGGACAGGACGAAGTCACCGTGCATTTTCTGGACGTGAAGTCGATGAAGACACTGCCGGACGAATTGCCGCACGCTGATTATTTCAGCCTCTCGATCGAGCCCGACAATCACGGCGCGTACTACACACGGATGACGCCGGACGGCCCGCGCGTGCTTCACCATGTGATGGGAACGGACGCGAAGACGGATGAGGAAGTTTTCGGCAAAGGTTTTGGGACGGACAAAATTATTTCGGCAAAGACTTCGGAGGACGGCCACTATCTCGTTATTGACGTTATTTATGGATCGGGCAGCACGCGGGCGGAAGTCTATTTGAAAGATTTGAAGAGCAGCGAGCCTGTGAAGGCCATCGTTAACGATTTGGATTCGCTTTTCTTCGGCGATGTCGAAGGCGGCACGCTTTACATTTATACGAACTGGAAAGCGCCGCGCTGGCATATTTATTCGGCGGATTTGAAGAATCCGGCGCGAGATGCGTGGACCGAAATTATCCCTGAGTCGGACGCATCGATCCAGAACTTCGGACTGTATGGCGGCAGGATGCTGGTCGAGTACGTTCGCAAGGCGACTTCGCAATTGCGAGCGTTCGAGGTGGATGGCAAGCCAGCGGCGGACGTTCCGCTATGGTCCATAGGATCGGTGAACGGAACGTCAGGGCGATGGGAGAACTCCACGGTATTCCTCAATTTCGAATCGTTCAATACGCCCAACACGATACTTTCTTACGACATCAAGTCGAGAAAATTAGGCACGTGGCAGAAATCTTCGGTGCCGATTGACAGCGCCAAGTACACGGTCGAGCAGGTGTGGTACGAATCGAAGGACAAGACGCGCGTGCCGATGTTCCTCTTCTATAAGAAAGGAATGGTGCGCGATGGCGCGCGGCCCGTGCTGCTGACTGCCTACGGCGGATTCAATGTGAGTGAGACGCCGGTGTTTAGGGCATTAGCTGTGGTACTGGCGGATCAGGGCGGAATATACGCGCTCGCTAATCTGCGCGGAGGCGGAGAGTTCGGCGAAGAGTGGCATCACGCGGGAATGATGGAGAAAAAGCAGAATGTGTTCGACGATTTCGTTGCGGCCGGAGAATGGCTGATCGCGAACAAATACACGAATTCATCGAAGCTGGCGATCGCGGGCGGCAGCAACGGCGGCCTGCTAGTGGGCGCGGCGATGACGCAGCGGCCGGATCTTTTTAAGGCTGTGGTGTGCCTCTATCCGCTGCTCGATATGGTGCGCTATCAGAAATTTCCGCCGGCTACATGGTGGGTGCCGGAGTACGGATCATCGGATGACGCCGCGCAATTCAAATATATTCTTGCGTACTCGCCGTATCATAACGTGAAGGATGGCTCGAAATATCCGGCGACGCTGTTTGTAACGGGAGACGGCGACACGCGCGTGAATCCGCTGCATGCGCGGAAGATGGCGGCGCGCGTTCAAGCGGCGAACGGCGGCGATAATCCGATTTTGATTCTCTACGATACGAAGTCGGGGCATTCGGGCGGACGCCCATTGAGCAAGGAAATCGAGGAGAATACGGACGTCCTCAGCTTTTTATTCTTGCAGCTAGGAGTCACGGCGAAGTAACGCAGACGCGGCCTGCCGGCGTCTAATGACACTGACAATTGACGAAGACATTTAAGGGGGCATCTCAGTGGGAATGATGAATCGCAGGATTCTTGTGCGCGCGTGCGCTGCGCTGATTTTCACGGTAGCTGCCGGAGCGGCACAAACTTCGGCCGCGACTTCCGCCGCAACTTCGGCCGCAGCCCCGGCTGCACCGGCGATGGGCACAATCAAGTTGTGGGTGGATGCGACGCAGGCGTCGCAAAACATTCTGCATGCGAAAGAAACGATTCCCGTTCATGCGGGGGCGCTGACGCTTTACTACCCGGAATGGGTTCCCGGCGAGCACGCGCCGGATGGTCCGATCGCCAATCTTGCGGGACTCAAATTCAACGCGGGCGGAAAAGAAATTCCATGGCGGCGCGATTTGGTGGATATGTTCGCGTTTCACCTGGATATTCCAGCTGGAGCGGATTCTCTCGATGTGCAGCTGGATTTTTTGCTGTCTGCGCCCGCGACGGGATTTTCTGCCGGCGCTTCGGCAACGGCTTCTCTCGATTTATTGAGCTGGAATCAGGTGTTGCTCTATCCGAAGGGTTTTACGGCGGACTCGATTACGTTTGATTCGAGCTTGCGGCTGCCGGAGGGCTGGAAGTTTGCGACTTCGCTGGCGGTGACGAGCCAGGCCGGCGGCGAGATTCATTTTTCGCCGGTCTCGCTCGACATGCTCGTGGACTCACCGGTGATATCCGGGCGCTTTTTGCGGGTGATTGATTTATCTCCCGGGCAGACGCCGCCGCATGAAATTGATATCGCGGCAGACAGCGCCGCGGCTCTCGCGATGCCGCCAGAGTTGCAATTGCACTTGCGGAACCTAGTGACTGAGGCTGGCGCGCTTTTCGGCGCGCGGCATTATCGCGATTATCATTTTTTGCTGACGCTCAGCGACGACGTCGCGCATTTTGGACTCGAGCATCACGAATCCGATGATTCGCGGCTGCCGGAGCGCTCCCTGATTGATGAATCGCTGCGCCTCGATGGCGCTGGATTGCTGCCGCATGAGTACGTTCACTCGTGGAACGGAAAATATCGCAGACCGGCGGATCTCGCGACGCCTGATTTTCAGCAGCCGATGAAAGATGATTTGTTGTGGGTGTACGAAGGGCTGACGGAATATCTCGGAAACGTTCTCACGGCCCGCAGTAGGCTTTACACGCAGGAGCAGTATCGCGAGCATCTTGCCGATATTGCGGCAACCTATGAATATCAAGCGGGACGGACGTGGCGGCCCTTGCAGGACACGGCTGACGCGGCGTCGCTTTTATATTTTGCAGGCGGTGATTGGGAGAATTGGCGGCGCGGCACCGATTACTACGATGAAGGCGAGCTTGTCTGGCTCGAGGTGGACACGAAGATCCGGCAGCTTACGCAGAACAGCAAGTCCATTGACGATTTTTGCAAGCTTTTCGAAGGAGCGCCGGGAGGACAGCCGGATTTGAAAACCTACACGTTCGATGATGTAGTGGCCGGGCTCAATACGATCGCGCCGAATGATTGGCGCGGGCTGCTTACGACGCGGCTTACTTCGCTTAGCCCGCACGCGCCACTTGGCGGGATCGAAAATGGGGGATGGAGGCTTGTCTACAACGAGTCGCCCAATGAAATCGGCGAGGCCGCGGAAGAAGCCTACGGTCACTTGAATCTGCGCGACTCGATGGGATTGAGCGTGAACGAAGAAGGCGTGATCGGAGACGTGATTCACGGCGGGCCTGCTTACAACGCAGGACTGGGGCCGGGGATGCGGATTGTGGCTGTGAACGGGCGGCAGTTTTCGCCGGCAGTGATGGGCGAGGCAATCGGGACTGCAAAATCCAGCTCGGAACCGATCAATCTATTAGTGGCTAACGATGTATATATGAAAACGTACGCGGTGGATTATCACGGCGGACTGCGATTTGCGCATCTCGAGCGCGTGGAATCGCAGCCGGATTTGCTCAGTGATATCGCTAAGCCGCATGCGACACAGTAACGCATTCGAGCCCGTGTTTATTCGGCCCGTATCAATTCGGCATGGATGAACGAACGCAAGATCCAACTCACCAGGAATGGATGTCAGCCGATGAATATGGCCGGCAGATGCCGGACTTCACCGTAAATTTGCTGGTGAGAGACATCGGACGATCCATCACTTTTTATCGCGATGTTATCGGTGCGACCGTGCAACATTCCGATCCGGATTTCGCGGCGCTTCGCGTGGCGCGGCTTGAATTCATGATTCACGCCGACCACGCGTACGAAAAGCACGCGTGGAATCAGGAACTCAAGAGCGGGGCGCGTCGCGGATTGGGCGCCGAACTGCGGCTATTTCACGTAGATCCGGATGAACTGGAGAAACGTGCGCGCGCGGCCGGGGCGAAGATATTGCAGCCTGCGCAAGAGAAGCCGCACGGATGGCGCGACGTGATTCTCGAAGACCCCGATGGTTATACATGGGCCATCGGCGTTCCGAAATAATCCAGTAAAATTTTCAGCGCGGGCCGCGGAGGCTAGTAGCTCTCGCCTTCGGCGTCGCTTGAGACGTCCACTTTGCCGGCGAAGCGTCGGTACGTGAAGACAGCATATCCAGTGGCGAGAGCCATCCCGATAATCCACCACACTAAGCCTACGCGAAGTCCGTGCTCCGGACCGTGCGCTGAATACACGGTAAGTCCGTACGCTGGGTTTGTCGCGGCCGGCAAAACATACGGATAAAGGCCTGTCGCGGCGCTTGCGAGCATGCCGATGATGTAGGCGCACGATGCGAGGAATGCTTTCAACTCGTCGCGCTCTCGCTCGAACCACAACACGCCAAGTAAGCCTGCCACAGCGAGCACCGGAAAAACGAATCCCCACGGACGCGCTCGCAAGCCAAATGCAAGCTGCGGCTGGAGTTTGAAACTTGAGATCGTAATCGCGATGGTAAGGAGCGCGACGGCCCACCACACCTGCTTCGCGAGTCGCGAGGCACGAGCCGACACGTCCTCGCTCGTCTTAAGCGCGACCCACAGCGCGCCATGCATCGTCAGCGCGGCAAGCGCCGCTAGGCCGACGAGAATCGTGTACCAATCGAGAATTCCGGGATTCGCGCCTGGAAGAAAATTCGTCCAGAGCGGCTCGAAGAAAATTCCCTTAGCGTCGAGCGGCGCGCCGCGGATCACGTTGCCGAGAGCGGCGCCGAAGAACACGGCGAGCAGAATGCTCGACATAGCGAAGACGACATCCCAGAAATCGGCCCAAATTGGGGAGACGATGTCGCTGCGGAACGCAACTGACGTCCCACGCAGAATCAAGAGCCAGAGCACCATCATGAGCGGCAGATAAAAACCGGCGAAGCTCGAGGAGTAGAGTGCGGGGAATGCGAAATAAAGTGTGCCACCACCGGCGATGAGCCAGACTTCGTTGGCATCCCACACGGGACCGATCGAGCCGATCACCTTGCGGCGCTCAGCATCGGTGCGCGCGATCCAGAGATGGACGATGCCTGCGCCGATATCGAAGCCATCGAGGACGACGTACATTGCGATCATGAGCGCGACGAGTGCGAACCAGATCGTCTCCATCTCGGCCTCCTAATCCGCCGTCGCCGGTTGCGGCTGAGACGGCGCGCCTAGCGCAGACTTGTGCCCCGCGGGCCCTTCGTCGAGTTCACGATAGATCAAAAAAAGAAACAGCACGCTCAGAACGACGTAAAGGCCGCAGAAGCCGAGCAGCGTGAACCATGCGTTTCCCGCCGATACTTGGGTGGAGACGCCCGCGCTGGTGCGCATCAGGCCGTAAATCAGCCACGGCTGGCGGCCAACTTCCGCGGTGATCCAGCCGGCGGTGTTGGCGATAAACGGAAATGGAAATGCGAGCATGAGAATCCAAAGCGTGGCCCGCGAAGTGTAAAGAGTTCCGCGAAAAAGCTGAAAAATTGCGAGCAGTAGGATAGCGATAAAGATTGTGCCGAGCCCGACCATGATGTGATAGCTGAAATAGAGGAGTGGAATATTGTCCGACTCTTCGTTCTGCGGAAACGCGTCGAGGCCCTTTACTTCCGCGGTCCACACACGGTAGGTGAGGAAACTAAGCGCGTAGGGAATGATAATCGGATTGTCGAGGCGGCGCTTCTCCATGTCGGGTTGGCCGAGAATTGCCAGCGGCGCACCGGGGCCGGATTTGAAGAGGCCTTCCATGCCAGCGAGGGTGGCAGGCTGGTGCGTCGCGACCATTCTTCCCTGAATGTCGCCAGTGGGAGTAAGTTGCGCGAAAGCCGCGATGACGCCAACGACAATGGCGACGCGCAGGAATAGCTTGCCGAAATCGGTGTGTTGCTGTGACAGCAGATAGAACGCGCCAACAGCCGCCACTGCGAAGCAGCCAGTCTGGACCGCGCCCAGCATGGTGTGCGCGTACTGCGCGAGCGCCCACGGATTTAGAACCAGCGCCCAAAAACTAGTTAACGCGAATGAGCCGTTTGGTTCAATTGCATATCCGACGGGATTCTGCATCCAGGCGTCGGTGGCCACGATGAGATAGCCCGATAGCCACGAGCCGATGAACATCATCATGGACGAGAGCCAGTGAAGCCTTGGGCCCAGACTTTTTTCGCCGAAGAGAAAAAGTCCGAGGAATGATGATTCAAGAAAAAATGAGAAGACGCCTTCCATCGCGAGCGTCTGGCCAATGACGCCTCCTGCCGATTTCGAGAAGGCCGACCAATTTGTGCCGAACTGAAATTCCATCGGGATGCCGGTCACCACGCCAAGCGCAAAGCTGATGCCGAAAATCTTGCCCCAGAATTTCGCGGATTGATTCCACCGGGCTTCTCCCGTACGCAACGCGATTGTCTTCATAATGAAGATGAGAAGTGCGAGGCCCATCGTTAGCTGAGGAAAGATGTAATGAAACGTGATCGTGAAGGCGAAATGAAGACGGTGCACGAATAATGCGTCTGCCATGAGCGATCTCCTTTCCGGCAGAGCTTGTCAACCGGCAAAGTGTAACGCATCACAGCGGAAACGGTGCGATTGCGTCGCGCGTAACGATGACGGAACGCACCCGTCCAAGGTCGACGCTTTTTTCGCGGCTTGGAAATCGCCCGCGAAAGTGAGAACATCCAGCTTCTTTGCCGGTTTATCTGTAACATTGAGGCGAATTAATCCGGGGGGACAGTCTTGCGCATGAATCGTGTCTGTACAATTTCGTTTGCACTTTTTCTTCTGAGCGCCACGGCTGCGGCACAAACTCCAAAGCGGCCGATCACATTTGACGATTTGATTTCGATGCGGCGCGTCAGCGATCTGCAAATTTCTCCCGATGGGAAATGGATCGCCTACACCGTCGCATTCGCCGACAAGGACGCCAATCACACGGTTTCCGATATTTGGATTGTTGCGACGACGGGCGGCGAGCCGCGGCAGATCACACGTGGCGGAAGCGATGAGCGGGCCCGCTGGTCACCGGATGGCAAGAAGCTAGCTTTTCTTTCCGGCCGAAACGGCAATACGCAGGTCTATTGGATTTCGCTCGCGGGCGGCGAGGCTTCGCGGCTCACTTCCCTTTCGGGCGGAGCCGACAACGAGCTGTGGTCTCCTGACGGCAAGACGATCGCATTTGTATCGCGCGTCTATCCTGATTGCGCGGACGATGCATGCAACGCGAAGCGCGACGCCGACAAGGCGAAGAGCAAGGCCCACGCGCGAATCTACACCAAGCTTCTCTATCGCCACTGGACGCAGTGGTGGGACGGCAAACGCAGCCATTTGTTCGCTGTCTCGGCAGATGGCGGTGCGCCTCAGGATCTGACGCCTGGCGCCGATTACGATGTTCCTCCGTTCAACCTCGGCGATCCGGAAGCTATTTCGTTTTCGCCCGATGGCCAGGAGCTCGCATTCACGGCGAACACCGACAAGGACGAAGCGCTAAGCACGAATAACGACATTTTCATCGTTCCAGTGAAAGGCGGCGCTTCGCCGAAGCGCATCACCGATAATCCGGGCGCTGATTGGGGACCAGCCTACTCGCCCGACGGAAAATGGATTGCCTATCGCGCGCAGCTTACGGCCGGCTTCGAATCAGATCGGTGGCGGCTATTCGTTTACGAGCGCGCTACCGGAAAACACATCAATCTGACCGAGCAATTTGATGAAGACGTTGCAGGACTGAATTGGACGGCTGACAGCAAGGCGATTTATTTCCAGACGGAAGAAAAAGGCGAGATGCCAATTTATTCGATCCCGATCGCAGGCGGCAACGCGCCGACCAAAATTCTCGCAGACGGCTACTACGGCGAATTCACTATCAGCCACGACGGCCACACGATCGCGTTTACGCGCAGCAGCCTGGAATTTCCTCCTGAGGTCTTTGTTTCGGCGATTGATGGGCACGGCATTCGAGAACTGACGCATCACAATGGCGCCGTCCTTTCGCAAATTGATATGCCGAAGATGGAGCCGTTCTGGTATGCAGGCGCCGACGGAACGCAGATCGAAGAATTTATTATTCGTCCGCCGAATTTCGATGAAACAAAAAAATATCCGATGCTGCTGCTTGTTCACGGCGGGCCACAAGTGCCGTGGAGCGATACGTGGGGCTATCGCTGGAATCCAGAAGTCTTTGCCGCGCCGGGATACGTAGTGGTGATGCCGAATCCGCACGGATCGCCGGGCTACGGTTCGAAGTTCACTGAGGAAATCAGCAAGGATTGGGGCGGCAAAGCTTATACGGACGTCATGGCCGGCGTGGAGGCCGCGGCGGCAAAGTTTTCTTTCATTGATGGTTCGCGCGTTGCGGCAGCCGGCGCTTCTTACGGCGGATTCATGATGGACTGGATCGCTACGCACACGGATCGCTTCAAATGCATCATCAGCCATGCAGGACCTTACGATGCGCGCAGCATGTACGGTGCGACGGAGGAGCTCTGGTTCGAGGATTGGGAGTACGGCGGAACACCGTGGGCGAATCCGGAGCTTTACGATAAATGGTCTCCGGAGAAAAATGCGGCGGCGCTGGGGAAATTCAAGACGCCGACTCTCGTCACGGGCGGCGAATTGGATTTTCGCGTGCCTTACACGCAGGATCTCGAATTTTTTACAGCGCTGCAGCGGCAGAGCGTGCCTTCAAAGCTGATGATTTTCCCCAATGAAGGCCACTGGATTTTGCAGCCAGCGGATAGCGAGCTTTGGTATAAGACGGTTGCCGACTGGCTCGCGACATATCTCAAATAATTCCCGCGACTCCAATCTCCCGAAAAAAAGAAAGGGGCGGCTACGAACCGCCCCATTTCTTTTTGCGTTTGTTACTAGCTGCTACTGCGCTTCTACTGCGCTGGAGCCATTCCTGAATCAATCTTTATAGCTTCTGTCCTGCCGGCGAATTGAACTTCATTCACGGCGTTACTGGTGGTCATAACTTCTGTGGACTCTGGTTTCTGATCGAGGTGGATCCAATGGCATGGCACCGTGGCCACAACCGTTCCTTCCTTCACGACTTCCAGTTGATTGGCGCCCTCTTCTGCGCGAATTTGATATTCGCCCGGGCGAATAGTGCTCGGGCCGATTGTGGAGGTGTCGGTAACGGTCCACTGGGTTGAGTCTCTGTGGGCCGCCAACGAAGTTGCGGCCAGCGCCAAAACGGCGATTGCACTGATCATGAAATTGCACACACTTCTACTCATAGTGAAATTCCTCCTTTCGATTGTTATGCTCGCGAGGGAATCTAGATTTTCGGACCAGCGAGCCAAGCGCGCGATGTTTTCAGCGCTCACGTAGAAAGACGCTTTGACATCGAACGGCGTTGCTAGAAATTGTGATTTTGCAAGAAATTTATCTATGGGATTGCGGAAGGAAGAAAACCATTTATCGGAGGCGATCTTCCAAAATGCGTTTGTATTGTTCTAGCGTCGCTTCGACCATGCGATCGGCAGTGAATTTTTCCTGGATTGTCTCGCGCGCGGCGGTGCCAAATCTTTTTCCTTCATCTCGGGAGCGCAAAAGTCGCAGCGTTGCGGCGGCAAACGCGTCGGGCGCAGAGACGAGAAGTCCATTACGCTCGTGCGTGATCATTTCGGGGACGCCGCCGCTGGCTACGCCGATTACCGGCAATCCGTAGGACATCGCGGCTAGCATGGATGTTCCGAGAGGTTCGGCGAGCGACGGAAACAAGAAAATGTCGAGCGCGCAATAGACATCTGCAATACGTTCGACAAAGCCAGTGAAGATAACTGAGCGTTCGACGCTGAGTTTTCTTGCGAGCGACTCAAGCCCCCGCCGGCTTGGGCCGTCGCCCGCCAGAATCAACCGGCAATTTGAAGATTCGCGTAAAATTGCGGGCATCGCACGGATCAGAGCTTCCTGTCCTTTTTCCGGGAGCAAATAACCGACGCAGCCAAGCAGGATTTCGTCGGCTTTTGCGCCGAAATTCGCGCGAGCCTCGTCGCGCTCGTCCGCCGAGGCCAGCCTGGGCAGCTCGACTCCTTCGTACACGACCTCTACTTTGTCAGCGGAAATTCCCGAGTGAATCACGCTGTCTGCGACGAAACGCGACACCGCGAAAATGCGTCGAGCGGCACGGTAGCGCGCGAGAGCAATGCGGCCGCCGGTAAGCGGATTGGCGACACGACGCTGCGCGACAAGCGGCGAGCGGCGATGCGCGCCGGCGAGCCAGGCGAGCGTCAGGCCGTGGGGATCGTGGGCGTGAACGATGTCGAAGCGGCGGGCGCGCATGATTTTTCGTAGCAGGCGCGCGCCGCCGGGGCGGACACTGCGCGGTGGAATCGCGTGCACGGTGAATCCCTCCGCGAGAGCGCGCTCTTCGAGTGCGCCGCCGCCGAGAGCGAGGAGTTCCACGCCCTGGCCGCGCGCACGCATACCTAGCAAAGTGAGAAGAACTTGGTTCTGGCCGCCGCGCCAATCCGGGCGCGTATCAATATGTATGGAAGAAATTGGCATGGGGGTGCGAGCGCGGCTCCAGTGAACGGCGGAGTGTAGCATTCGCGATTTCGGGCGTCGAGGCGGGGACCAAGGCGGCGCGTGTTTCACGGCACCGCATCGCGATTTAAACGAAACGACGCATGTGACGGAAGGCGATTGGTCAATCGAGTCCGTAGTTTCCACAATTGACAACGCTGCTACACGGTGAGAGTTTCCGCGAGTCCCAGCTTTCGAGAGGCGGCGCATCATGGCGAATCGCCGGGTTTTGTGTTTTTGGTGTCTCTTCGCGATTTCATTCCTCTCTGCGGCGACCGTCTCGCGGGCCGACAATCTGACGATCGCGAGCACGCCTTCCGGCGCAAAAGTGGAGATGAACGGCGTTGTGGTCGGCACCACGCCGTATCTATTGAAGGTTCCAGGCAGCTATCTTCACCGGCCGCACTCCGTGTTCAGCGAGAAGCTCGAGCACCAGATGATCACGCGAATTTATAAGGAAGGATTCGCGGCGCAGGAAGTGGTTCTCACTGAAGGCCCGTACAAATGGATTTCGGCGACGGGCGTCGTGCACGGCTCCTATTACCTGCTGAAAAACAGTCACATTGAAATTTCACTCGAATCGACGGCTGCGCTGAATGCGCCGGCAGTTGTTCCTGCAGCAGCGGTGTCTTCAACGAAGGCCAGCGAGCAGCGCGAAATGCCGACGGAGGAAATCGTGCGCCGCGCGGCGCCGGCCGTCGTGCAGCTTTTTGGCACCGAGCTTCAAGGAACCGGATTTTTCATCACGGATGATGGACTGATTGCGACAAACCGCCATGTCGCCGAGGGCGCAGCGACTCTATTCGCGGTCACGTCGACAGGCGCGCGTCTACTGGGACGTGTCGTTTATTCCGATGCGCATTTGGATCTCGCGCTTGTCAAGGTAGACGGCGACGGATTCCCACACCTTTCCCTCGCTGACCTTGCAGCCGTCCACGCTGGCGCGACAGTGCTGGCGGTCGGTTACCCTGGTGGCGGGTTTCCCGGCACGGTGACAAAAGGAATTGTCAGCGCGGTGGGAAAGATCGAGCATCGCGAGGGAACGTGGATTCAAACCGACGTGGCGCTGAATCCCGGCAATAGCGGTGGGCCGCTGCTCGATGCGGATGGCGATGTGGTTGGGATTACGACCATGAAACTTGTGGAAATACCTACGGCCGCGTCAGCAGAAGATAGCACGGACGGCATAGCTGCAATGAAGCGGCCGAGAACATCGTCGAGCACGCCGCCGCACGGAAGTGCGCCAGGGAGGACGGAAACGAAGCGCGTCGAAACCACTTCGAGTGTGCCATTAGAAGGTATGAATTTCGCTTTGAGCGCGCAGGATTTGATTGAAGCTATGAAGCGCGCATTCCCGAGCGCAGGCGTACAAACAGCCGACATGCCGGCCGGAAATGGGATGGTGACAATCAACTCAGATACTGCTGGCGCCGATATTTTCGTAGACGGAAAATTCGTGGGGAGTACCCCTTCAGTGCTGCCTCTTAGCGCGGGGATGCACCACATCGCGGTGTCAGCGCGGGGCAAGAAATCGTGGGAGCGCGATCTCGAGGTTGTGAAGGAGGGGCAGGTGCAATTGCGAGCCGTGATGGATTCGCAGCCTTCGCAGCCATGACCCGGAACGAACGCTGCGATTCAAAATTCGCCCGAGCCCGAGACGCAACCGCGGTCGTGACGGTGAAGTATCCGGTCGAGGATGTCGGGAATTTCGAATACGGCGCGATTTGGCATGGCTTTGATGTTCTCTCTGAATTTTGCGAGATTTTCCGGGTGCAATAGCTCACGGACGGCCGAGTCAATCGTATTGAAGTTCTTCACGACGATTCCGATCTGGTTCTCCCGAATCCATTCCGCGTTGTAGCGCTCTTGCGGCAGTGTCCAGGAATTGCATTCCGTAATCACGGGCAGATTCATCGCGACGGCTTCGCTTAGGCTGCCGGGCCCCGGCTTGCCGATGAAAAAATCCGAGAGGCGCATGTAGTAAGGAATGCGCGTAGTGAAACCCTCGACAAAAATCGGGGTGCGGCCGTTGCGCGCTCGGAGCACGTTTGCTAGCTTTTCGTTCCGTCCGCAAATCACCATGAGCTGAACTTCGAGCTGCGAATCATCGAGCCGCTTCACGATGTCCGCGATGACATTCGATCCCTGTCCGCCAAACAGCACGAGGCCCACCGACAGATCAGGTGATAAGCCTAGCGAGCAGCGGTCTGCAGCGCGGTCAACCTCGATCGCTTCGTAAAATCGGGGATGCAGAATCATTCCAGAGACGCGGTGAATGCGATCGGGGGCGTTCCCGGCTTCGCGCGCTTGTTCGACGGCGCGCTCGGTGCCGCAAATGAAATCTTGCTCCTGCCTTTCAATCCAAAATCGCGGCGGATAATTCGCGAGGTCGGTCAAAATCGTGACGAACGGCGCGCCGGGGAAAGCCCGCTTCAAACTTTGTCCCAGCGCAAGATTGAAATGTGGGACGAAGGAGACGACCATGTCGGGCGCCGTCGAGCGCCAATACTCGGTCAACATTTTCACCATTGGGCGCTGATAGATGGCGATGAGCGCTTGCAGAACGCGTAGCAATTGGGCGCTTCCGAGCGTCCAGCCAGACGCAAGCATTTTATTGTAGAAATCCTGAATACGAATTCCGGTGAAGCGCCGAAGAATGTCGAGTTTGTCGAGCGATTCCTGCAGGTTCAGGAGATGAACGTCCCACGGCAGATTGCGCGATGCGATGGCCATTTGAAGCGCCGTCGCCGCGCTGCGATGCCCGCCGCCTGCGTCGAAGAAAACAAACTCGATACGCTTCATGAGCCGCGGAATTCTTACACACGCGGTTCCGGGCTCTGTTAATGCTCGATGACAACACATCCGATAGTGTCGAATCAGTTATAAGTCACGCTTTTACATGAAGTTCGCGTCCGCTTCACGCGCTTGTAATGCGCGTCTGTTACAAAAGTTTCATGCGATGCGACCTGCATGTTCACTCGTACTTCTCGGGGCCCTGCCAGTCGCCGGCGTTTCTTGGACCGATCTGCCGCGAATGCTACAGCGATCCTATAGATGTGTATGCGGTCCTGAAGCAACGCGGGATGGATTTCGTCACGCTGACCGATCACGATTCCATCGAAGGCTGCGAGCCGCTGCGGCGTTATCCGGATTTTTTTGTGAGCGTCGAAGCGACGTGTCGGATGCCGAGCGGCACGCAGGCGCACGTCGGCGTCTACGACATCACCGAGCGCCAGCACGTCGAGATTCAGCGGCGCCGCAACGATTTGATCGCGCTGCTGATGTACCTCACCGAGCATCGACTTTTTTTCTGCGTCAATCACGTTTTCTCCGCGCTCACTGGCCGCCGCGAAGTGGAGGATTTCGAATGGTTCGACGAATACTTTCCGGCGATGGAAACGCTGAACAGCCTGATGCCGCTTGGCAACAATCGGCACGCGGTGCGGCTCGCGCGGCGCACGCGCAAGATCGCGCTCGGCGGGAGCGACGCTCACACGCTTGCGTCCGCCGGCACGGCGTATACGGAAGTTTTCGGCGCATGCACGAAAGAAGATTTCCTCGCCGGCGTTCGTCAGGGTCTCGGTAAGCCGCGCGGCAAATCCGGCAGCTACGCGAAGCTGACGCGCGATGTCCTGCTGATTGCACGCGAAATGATGCGCGAGCGCCGCTGGACAACGGTGCTGGCGCCGCTCGCGTTGCTCGTCCCTGCAGTAATTGTCGGCAATTGTTACTCGGAACGGTTGTTCGCGCGCCGCTGGGCTGAGCGCGCGATTCCCAAAGTTTCCGCCCGCAGCCGCTTTCCTCTTTTTGCCATGGAGGCGAGCGCAGTGGAGTGACGCAGATGACTGTCGCACGAAACGTCTGGGGATTCATCGAAACGCGCGATCATAGATTGATGCGTCGCGTGCATCGCTGGCGAGCGCCGCGATGGTTTCGAATCTGGATGATCATGGCGACGCGCTGCGGGGATGGCTGGCTATGGTACGCGCTGGCTGCAATCCTGCTGACTTACGGCGGGCCGTCGCGATTCGTTGCGGTGGGAGCCGCGTCGCTGGCCGTCGGAATCGGGATTTGCATTTTCAAGATTTTGAAGAGCGCGAGTCACCGGCCGCGGCCATGCCAGCTCGAGCCGCACTGCTGGTCAGCAATTTTGCCGCCCGATCAATTCTCATTTCCGTCAGGGCATTCGATCACGGCGTTCGCGATCGCGATTTGCCTCGGGATGTTTTACCCGCAGCTCTTCGACACACTCATGTTCGCCGCCGTGTGCATTGCGGCGTCGCGGATTATTTTGGGGATGCATTTCTTGAGCGACGTGATCGCGGGATCGGCAATCGGAGCGTCGCTCGGCTATGGGTGCTTCAGGCTGTTCGGCTAATTCCTGCCGGGTATGTGGCAGGCCGCCATGCCGTGCTTTTGGAAATATTGCTGATGATATTCCTCCGCGGGCCAGAATTGCGGCGCGGGCTTGATCTCTGTGACGATCGGGCGCTTGAATTTTCCTGAGGCCACCAACGCATCGCGCGAAGCTTTCGCCTCGGCTTCCTGCCCTGGCGTGTGGAAGAAAATCGCGGAACGATACTGCGAGCCAATATCAGGGCCTTGACGGTTCATGGTGGTCGGATCGTGCAATCCCCAGAAGGCCTTCAGGAGATCGCCGTAGCTGATCTGCGCGGGATCGTATTCCACTTCAACGGCTTCAGCGTGCCCGGTGCGGTCGGTACAAACTTCTTTGTACGTCGGATTCGCGGTATTGCCGCCGATGTATCCGACCTGCGCCCCGGTAACGCCCTTCAAATTCCGAAATTCAGCTTCAACTCCCCAGAAGCAACCCGCTGCAAACGTGGCCTTCGCCATTTCACGCCCCCAATCAGTCGTTGAACACGCGAACAATTATCTTGCCACAACAGCCTGCAAAACGTCGAGTCGCGGCGGCGGCAAAAAACCCGGCATTGCCGTGGCATTGTTAGTTTCGTTAAGATGCGACGATTCCGGAGGCGCGCGATGTTTCGAGGGAACTCGGATCCGAGATCCTGGCTCGCGGTCGGATTTGTCGGTGGCATCGTGGCTTTCTTTAGAGGTTTTAAGGTTTATCGCGAGTACAGACTTATCGAAGACACGCCACACATTCGCATTGCGGCCGCGCCGATAGGGCTTGTTCGGGTACGCGGAGTTGCGCAATCAACCGACACGATTCTCAGCCCGGTAAGCCGCACGCCATGCTGTTTTTATCGCGTTGTTATCGAGAAGTGGAGAGAGAGTGGCCGGAACGCCGCCGGATTCGAGCAGCTTCGCACCGACGCCGATGGACCACTTTTTCACATCGCCGATGATTCGGGGAAAATTTTGGTTGACCTGCACGGAGCGGATTTCGACCTGGTGCAGACGGCAATGCGTATCCTGGATGGAACTTCTGATTCGCCATCTGCGACGATGGCGCAATTGGACGCCGTGGTAGCGGGCAACCAGCCGGGAGCTTACGTACCTCCCTCCGAGCACGAGTTGCGCGACTACGTCAGTGATACGGGCATCAAGAGCGTCACTCGATGGATTGGAAACAAACTCGAGACTCAAAGCCCTCTCGCCGACTCCGCGAAAGAGCAGACACGGCAGGCGTTTCTCACGCTCCTCCGTGAGATGACCCCGCCGGAAACGAACACTCCGACGATTCCGCTCGATAGCATGCGCAAGTTCCTCGAGGCGCGCGCCGCAGGCGGGGACCCTCACGCCGTACAGATGCTCGCCGCTTTCAAGGAACACGCTGTCGCGATAGAAGCCGAGGCGGTGCGCATGAATACGACCCAGGAATCGAGAGGAAAATATAAGCTGACGGAATATTGCGTGCTGCCGAACACGGCTTATGAAATCGTCGGCACGTGCAGAGAAAATCTGGATGCTGCCGCCGCGTGTGACCGCTGCCTGATCGGGAGGGGTCGCGAGGAGTCCACGTTTCGAATCTCATGGAAAACAGCTGCCGAAGTCGAGGTTGGTCTGCGGAATCGCGCGATGTACATGATCTTCGGCGGAGCCACGGTTTCAGTCGTGTGCTTGTATTTCTTCCTAAGCATAAGCAATTTGCTATGAGAACGGAACCCGAAATGGGACAGGAAATCATGCGTTACGCGATCTGGTTTTTCCTTGGCGGCGGCATTTTGATTTACAGCCTCATCTTGTTCAATGAATTGATCCGCATTCGCACGGAGATGGACCGCGCCTGATCAGATATCGACGTCCTGCTGAAGCAAAGGCATGACGAAATTCCGAATCTTGTAGCCACCTGCCAAGGCTATATGCAACATGAACAAAACGTGTTCACGACGGTGGCGCAGGCACGCAGCGCGTATGCGAATGCAGCCACGGTTGGAGAGAAAGCGCAAGCAGACGCGCTGACTGCCGGCGCACTGAGGACGCTTTTCGGCGCGGCCGAGAGCTATCCCCAACTCAAGGCGATTTCGACGTTCGTCCAATTGCAGAAGATGATCGCCGATCTCGAAGAGCGAATCGCGGACCGGCGCGAGTATTTCAATGCGGCGGTGGCCACGTACAATACGCGCATCCGCCAGTTGCCCGAAGTTTTCGTTGCGGCGCCGCTGGGCATGAAGCCGCGCGAGCTGTTTCAAGCGACCGGCGACGAGCGGCAAGTCACGCAGGTGCAATTCAGCTGATTCAATCCCCTCCCCTTGATTTCGAGCGTTCCGGCCGCAGTCAATTGCGGTTGCCCAGCACCGCCCTGAACAGCTAAAATCACGGTGAGTTCGCCTACCCGCCGGATCAAGCCATTCAGCCCTGAATGGAGGATCAAATTCGAAGCGGAGCACACCGGGTCAGGAGTCGGCCGGAGTAGTCGAGGGTGAAACATTGCTCCCGCGAATGCGTAGTTAAGTAGAGGCTAGCGGGCAGTAATTTGTATGCGAGCGCCAGGAATTGCCATGAGTTCAAGTTCATCCGGGCACGACCTTTCGTCGCTGAAAATTGACGATCATGCGCGCCATCGGGGCGGTTTGGGCAAAATATTGGCCTACATTTCCGCGGGTGGCGGCTTTGTGCTCATTGTCGCAGGATTGGTGTTCGCGCTGCGAACGCACAAGCCCGTCGTCGAGGTGATGGCGGCGCGCAAGGCTGAGGCGGGCGAAGCGGCGACGCTATTAAATGCGAGCGGATACGTCACGCCGCGCCGCCGAGCGACGATCGCCGCCAAGATCACGGCACGCGTGACCGCCGTCTACGCCGAAGAAGGCCGCCACGTTCACGAGGGCGACATTCTCGCGCGTCTCGACGATTCGGACGCGCAGGTGCGCCTAGCATCGGCGCGAGCCAATCGCGAGGCCGCGCAAGCTGCTATTCAGGACCTGCAAGTCCAGTTGACTCTTGCCGAGCGCGAGCTGCATCGCGCCGAAACATTGCAGAAAGAAGGAATTGATAGCGTCGAAGCGCTCGACACATCACGTGCCGCGGCGGACAGCTTGCGCGCGAAAATTGCACTCGCGAAGGAACAGGTAAACGCCTCGCAATCCATGATCGCCGTAGCGCAACAGGACGTGGACAATTGCACGGTGCGCGCGCCATTCACGGGAGAGGTCGTTTCTAAGGATGCGCAAGTGGGCGAAATGGTATCGCCGATTTCAGCGGGCGGCGGATTCACTCGTACAGGTATTGCCACCGTAGTGGACATGAATTCCAACGAGATTGAAGTAGACGTGAACGAATCATTTATCGCGCGAGTGAAAGATGGCCAGCCTGTGGTGGCAACACTCGACGCCTATCCCGATTGGAAGATTCCTGCAAAAGTTCGCACCGTGATTCCAACAGCGGATCGCCAGAAGGCGACCGTAAAGGTCCGCATTTCATTCGATCATCTCGATCCGAGAATCTTGCCGGACATGGGCGTGAAGGTCGCGTTTCTCGACACGTCCCAACAGCCCAGCGGCAAATCGAAATCCGCGAACGCCACGCCGCAAACGCTGATTCCGCAGGACGCTGTGGTTCAAGATGGCGGAAAGCCGGTGGTGTTCGTGCTGCACGACACAAAAGTCGAGCGGCGCGCGGTGAACCTTGGCGGCAATCACGGAAGCGACATCGAAGTTTTTGCCGGAATCACGAGCGGCGAATCGGTGGTAGTAAAGCCACCCCCAGGACTGCGCGACGGCGAAGAAGTCGAAATCAAGCGCTAGAGGAGAGCCCGATGGTTCGAGTGGATGGAAGAGGTGATGGCAAAAGCCTGGTATGTGTTCGCGGCCTCGAAAAGAATTACCGCCGCGGAAGCGAAGTGATTCACGTTCTTCAGAATCTGAATCTCGATGTGGACAAAGGCGAATTCGTAGCGTTCATGGGCCCGAGCGGTTCCGGCAAGAGCACTCTCTTGAATCTTCTCGGCGGAATTGACTTGCCGTCGAAGGGCAGCATCACGGTTGACGGCGACGAAATCTCTCACATGTCCGGCGGCAAACTGACGACCTGGCGTGCGCGGCACGTCGGATTCATTTTTCAGATGTATAACCTGCTGCCGGTGCTGACTGCATTTCAAAATGTCGAGCTGCCTCTGCTGCTTACGAAACTGTCGGGCGCGGAGCGGCGAAAGCACGTGGAGACAGCGCTTTCTGTGGTCGGCTTGGCCGATCGCATGAATCATTATCCGCGACAGCTTTCCGGCGGACAGGAGCAGCGCGTCGCGATCGCGCGCGCCATCGTCGCCGATCCGACTTTTCTACTCTGCGACGAGCCGACCGGCGACCTCGACCGCAAGAGCGCCGATGAAATCATGGCTTTGATCGAACGCTTGGTCCGCGAGTTTGGCAAGACCGTACTACTCGTGACGCACGATCCAATGGTGGCCGAGCGCGCCAACGTCACCTTGCACCTCGACAAAGGCGTGCTCGTGGAAGGTACCGTGGCAGAGGCTCGTGCATGAAATATCTTCATCTGCTAACTGCCAATCTAAAGCGCAAGAAAATTCGAACGGTGCTGACGATCGGCTCGTTCGTTGTGGCGCTGTTTTTATTCGGGCTTCTCGTAATCGTGCGCGGCGCATTCAGCCAAGGTGTTGATATCGCCGGCGTGGATCGCCTCTTCATCATCAATAAAGTTTCCATCATCCAATCGCTGCCGCTTGCCTATCGCGACCGATTGCTGGCGACGCCGGGAGTGAAAGAAGTTACGTTCTCGAACTGGTTCGGCGGCGTATATCAGGACCCCAAGAACTTCATTCCTTTTTTCGCGGTTGATGAGGAAAGCTATCGCCAGATGTATCCGGAGTTCCATATCGACGATGACCAGTGGGCTGCTTTCATGGGGGATCGTGAAGGCGCGGTAGTCGGCGCGAAAACTGCCAAACGATTCGGCTGGAAGATCGGCGACCGCATTCCAATCATGGGAACGATCTATCCGGGCAACTGGGAATTCAATATTCGCGGCATTTACACCGCCAAGCGGCCACAGGACGATACGACGCAGTTCTGGTTCCATTGGAAGAGGCTCGACGAATCGTCGCCGCAAAAGGGCGCGGTCGGCTGGTACATTGTGCGAATCAAAAATCCTGACGATGCGGCGAAAGTCGCGAAGTCGATAGATGACGAATTCGCAAACTCGCCCTACGAAACAAAGACGGACACAGAAAAAGCGTTTGCGGCGTCTTGGGTAAAGCAGATGGGCAATATCGAGTTCCTGATTCTTTCCATCGGAGCTGTTGTGTTTTTTACGTTGCTGCTGGTCACTGGAAATACGATGGCGATTGCGGTGCGCGAGAGGACAGCTGAACTTGCGGTCCTGAAGGCGGTGGGATTCTCGGACACTTTTGTAATGGTGTTCGTGCTAGCGGAATCGCTGTTTCTTGCGTTCATCGGTGGCGGCCTGGGCCTGTTGCTGGCCAAGGGATGGTCGCTCATGGGCGATCCGACCGGAGGTCTTCTGCCGTTCTTCTATTTCCCGGTGAAATTCATGATCGCTGGAATCCTTCTCGCGCTGGCAGTGGGAACAATTGCCGGAATTCTGCCGGCAATCTCAGCAATGCGGTTGCGCGTGGTGGATGCGCTTCGGAGGGTCTGAACTATGGCGATTCCGCTCATCTACAACATTCGCAGCGTTCGCGCGCGATGGACTTCGGCCGTGGTCGCGATTCTCGGCGTAGCGGGCACGGTCGGAGTATTCATTGCCATGCTGGCGCTCGCGCGAGGATTCAAGGCCACGCTCGTGTCTTCCGGCTCGCCCGATAACGCCATCGTCAGCCGCGCGGGTTCGTCGTCGGAAATGGATAGCGCCATCACGCTGACGCAGGAACGCGTGGTCGAAGACACCGTTGGCGTCGCGCGGGGGAAGGACGGACCGCTCGTTTCGCCCGAAGTCGTCGTGGTCGTGGCGTTCCCGTTGAGATCCACCGGCACGGACGCGAACGTAGAGGTGCGCGGCGTTTCACCTAAAGTGCTGGAGGTTCGGCCGTCGGTAAAAATGATGGCCGGACGATTTTTCCAGCCGGGGCTGAATGAGTTGGTTGTCGGGCGCAACGTGGCGCATGAGTACGTGGGCCTGGATCTCGGCGATTCGCTTCGTTTCGGTGGCGCAACGTGGACGGTCGTCGGCGTGTTTGACGCGGGCGGCAGCGCGTTCGATTCGGAAGTGTGGTGCGATTCGCGCGTGTTGAACCAAACGTTCAAACGGCCGGAGGATATCTTTCAGTCGGCCACCGTGCATTTGACTTCGCCCGATGCGCTCAACTCGTTCAAGGACGCGCTCACGTCCGACCCGCGACTGAATGTGAAAGTGGAGCGCGAAATTGATTATTACGACAAGCAGTCGCGCGCGCTGACCACGCTGATCGAGATTCTCGGAGGAATCGTGGCGTTGGTGATGGGGATCGGCGCTGTCTTCGGAGCGCTGAATACGATGTATTCGGCAATTACGGAAAGGTCGCGCGAAATTGCGACCATGCGCGCGCTCGGGTTCGGTGCAGGCAGTGTCGTGACTTCATTTATTTTCGAAGCGCTCTTCATCGCTTTCATCGGCGGGGCGCTCGGATGTCTAGCCGTGCTGCCGCTCAATGGCTTCACGACGGGCGCGATGAATTTTCAGACATTTTCGCATGTTGCGTTTGCGTTTCGAGTAACGCCGGTGCTGCTGGGAATTGGCGTGGTGTTTGCGCTGTTCATGGGATTTGTCGGCGGCGTGCCGCCGGCGATTCGTGCCGCGATTCGGCCGATTGCGGCTTCGTTGCGCGAGTTGTAGGACCTCAAGCCATCGAGCCAAAACATCTTGGCGCGACTGCGCGGGTGTAATATCCTCTCCCGGTCTGCCGGTAACGGAGGATCCCTCGCAATTCGACCAATGCATTCGGATGCTTTCCGTCGCACTCATGCTTTGCATTGCCCTTGGCTATGCAACGGCGCAGGAATCACACGAATCCCCCGACCTCATGCCGCTGCCCGCGAGTATTCAGCCGCAAGCGGGCCGGCTTCTTATCAACCAATCCTTCTCCGTGGCGATCACCGGCCACAACGAACCTCGACTCGATCGCGCGGTGCAGAGATTTCTGCGGGACATCTCACGAGAAACAGGAATGCCGCTGTCGACCCTGCTCGGTGACGCCGGCAAAGCAACCCTCGTAATCCACGCCGATCACGAGAGCAAGCCGGTTCAAGATGCCGGGGAGGACGAAAGCTACACACTCGAAGTCACGAGCACCGGCGCAAAATTAAACGCACCCAATCCGCTCGGAATTCTTCACGGCCTGGAAACATTTTCGCAGCTTGTCGCGATTGGGCCCGATGGTTTCGCGGTTCCCGCTATGCGTATTGACGATAAGCCGCGATTCGTTTGGCGCGGCGTCATGATCGACGTATCGCGCCACTTCATTCCGCTCGATGTAATCAAGAAAAATGTCGACGCGTTGGCGGCTTTGAAGATGAACGTCTTCCACTGGCATCTCTCCGAGAATCAGGGATTCCGGATCGAGAGCAAGGCCTACCCCAAACTTCAGGAACTTGGCTCCGACGGCCTGTACTACACGCAGGCCGAAGCGCGCGAACTAATCGAATACGCGCATGACCGCGGCGTACGCGTCGTGCCGGAGTTCGACATGCCGGGGCACAGCACAGCCTGGTTCGTCGGCTATCCCGAACTTGCCAGCGCGCCGGGGCCATATCAGATCGAGCGCACCTGGGGCATCTTCGATCCGGCGATGGATCCGACGAAGGAGTCCACGTACAAATTCCTCGACAAATTCATCGGCGAGATGAGCCGCCTCTTCCCGGATCCTTACTTCCATATCGGCGGCGATGAAGTGAACGGCAAGCAATGGGACGCGAATCCCAAAGTTCAAGAATTCATGCACGCGCACGGGTTAAAGGATAATCACGCACTCCAGGCTTACTTCAATACGCGTATCCAGAAAATCGTCAGCAAGCATGGAAAGATCATGATCGGGTGGGATGAAGTTCTTGCTCCCGAGTTGCCGAAGGACATCGTCATCCAATCGTGGCGCGGGCAGAAATCTCTCGCTGAAGCGGCGCAACTTGGCTTCCGGAGCATTCTTTCTTTCGGCTACTACCTTGATTACATGTGGCCCGCCTCTCAGCATTATGCAAACGATCCACTCAGCGGCGACGCAGCTACCCTCAATCCCGAGCAACAGCGCCTCGTTCTCGGAGGCGAGGCGTGCATGTGGTCGGAATACGTGACTGGTGAAAATATTGATTCGCGGATCTGGCCGCGAACTGCGGCGATTGCGGAGCGGCTCTGGTCGCCACAGAACGTGACGGACGTGGATTCGATGTACCGGCGGATTGAAGATGAGAGTTGGAGGCTCGAACATCTGGGGCTAACGCATCGAACGGGATTGAACGCGATGCTTCGCCGGATGGCGGGTACTTCAGACGTCTCCGCTCTCGCTATCTTGGCGGACGTCGTGGAGCCGGTAAAAGGCTACGGTCGCGAGCAAGCGGCACTCGAAGCCGGGCTCACGTTGAAGAGCGATACGCCGCTGAACCGGCTTGTGGACTCCGTCGCGCCGGAAAGCGAACTTGCGCGAAGATTTTCGAGCGCCGTGGATACATTGGTCGCGAGCCATTTTCACGATCGCTCCACCGAAGACCAAATCCGCGCGCAGCTTGCCATGTGGCGCGACAACGATGCGCGTCTCGAACCGCTGCTTCAACACTCATTTCTGCTGCAACAGGTTGAGCCACTCTCGCGGGAACTTTCGGCGCTCGGAGCCGCCGGGCTTCAGACGCTCGATTACATTGACAAGGGCCAGGCCGCGCCAGCCGATTGGAAATCGCAGCAACTTGCTTTGATCGAACAAGCGAAAAAACCGCAAGCAGATCTCCTGTTAATGGTTGCGCCAGCGATTCAAAAGCTCGTTGCAGCGAGCGCTAACAATAATCCCGGATAAATTCGTGGGCAGCATCGTCGGTATGTCCGTCATAAAAAAAGAGGGGCAGCTCCGCGAGGAGCTGCCCCTCTTTCGTACCCGTCGCGCAACTCCCGCGACTATGGAATGTAGTAACGGAACGACGTCAAAATCATATTCTCTGTCGCCTTAGGTGAGTTGCCTGACGTTGCGCCGGACACGTTGTTATCGCCGGCCCAGCCAGTCCTGGTCAAGTACGAGTATTGAATGCCCCAACGCAAGCCTCCCATTGGGCCCTGGTAAAGCTTATGCCAGAACCCAAGAGTTGCCTCCCAAATGAAGCGTGTGTCCCCGGCACAAGTCCCGCCTCCGGACGGAGTGAGCTGATTTGTGGGTGCAGTTTCCGTACTGCAGCCGCTGTTATTGGCGAATGGTGAGCCGTATCCGCCGATCTGGTTGATTTTAAAAGCAGTCGTTGTTGTAGCGGGAATCGCCGTGGAAGTCATGGTGGCAGGAATAGCCGGCGTCTTGGTGATGGTAATGCTGTCGTAGCCCTGATACGCCGAACGCCATGCGTATTCTCCGCCGTAATAGGCGTAGATATCAAGTTTCGACGTTGGGTGGAACTCAAGTTCACCAAGTCCGTGAGCCGTACGAATCAAGGATACCGTGCCATCCGGGCGGAACGTCAAATCTGGTAGCTGTGCCGATCCGTAACGACCGATGCCGTCTCCTCCGGCCCCTTGCAGAGCGAACTCCACCTTCTTCGTGCCAAGAGGCACACGAACGGCGAACCCGAGGCCGCCGCCCGTTCGTGAATCGTCGAACACGCCAAGAGAGCTCGGCGCAGTCGACCCGTCAACTGGGCAAGGAATCGTTGTGGGGGTCATTGGGGGCGCCGTATCATTTGCATTCGTACCCACCACACCGCACGGATAAACGCGGCTACGAAATTCGCTGAGAATCCCGTAAATCTCGTAATGGCCCCAGCCGGGATCGGCAGTCGCCTTAAAGATCAGATCGGGAGACTTGTTGACGGTATACCCGGTGGTGTCGGAGAAGTTATACAGACCTGCGCCGCTGCCGGGAGAATCGATAAAGGTATTCCCACTAGTTGTGACGGCAGCAGTTCCCACAGTCGTTGTCGTTACGAGAGAAAATCCTCGCCCGCCGACGGTGGCTTGTGGAGCCTCCACCGCAAAGCCAAGCGTGAACTTGTTGTCGAAGGTCTTGACAACTCGAAAGCCGTATTGCCGCGCCCAGGTGAAACCCACTGAGTACTGCGGATCAATTGTCAGCGGAATTGCTTCCTGCCGATTTTCGATACCCTTTCTGTCCTCAGTTGCCAAGCTCCATTGCTGACCACCCGTAAAGCTCCAGCCATTATCAAATGCGGCTTGCCCGTAAAGAATCCGCTGCCGAAACACGTAGCTGTTGCTCTGTCGATTGTTGGAAGTCACGCCGGTGCCAAGCCAATCAGCTTCGTAGTATCCGCTCAGTTTGGCGCTTCCGATACGGCTCTGCGCGAGCAAGCTGAGGCGGCTCTGCCGGGCTGTGAAGGCGTTCTCCGTCAGATGGCCTAGCGCAACGTCAGGGTACGGAATGCTGTTGAATGGCGTATTGATATCCGAACCGGTTGCATGCTGTCGGTAAGCCGTTTCTGCTGCGACGAAGCCACCCGGCGTGATACTGATTCCCTTGTAGCGAATTGACTCAGGACCGGTTTGATCCGGGGCTGCAGTAATACCGGATTGGGCACCTACTGGTGCCATCGTGGCGGAGGACGCTGAATTACCGGCGTGATACTCCACCGCCGGCACCGCGACGCTCGGAGGTGGTGCGCTCGGTGCAGCTGCACTAGGTGCAGTCGCGCTCAAGCGTTCCTCGAGTGCCTGAACTTTCTGTTGCTCGATTTGGAGTGCGGCGCGCTGCTGCTCAAGTTGATCCGACTGTGCTTTAAGCAGATCTCTCATTTGCTGAAGTTCAGCTTCAACCGCGGGAGTCGATTCCGTCGAAGCGTTCTTGTTCGAATCGCTCGCGGTCTTCGCCGGCGCAGTTTTCGCCGTATCATTGGAAACCTTTTTGGTATCGTCGCCTGCCATCGCCGGGCTGGTTGCCAGGCCGAGAGCGAGCAAACAAGTCAAAAACACTCGCATGCAATTCCTCCTTGGAATCGAGTTCAATTTGATGGGTGTCGTCCCGAGCTGCCACGCCGCACGCGCGGCCCTCGAAACACTCCGCGAGAATTAAAATCTACAGCGCGAAAAATGGGATATCGACCAACTGGACGCGTAACGAAGCGCAATGAAATTTCTGGAGTGGATACTGACCGACATGCAAGCTTCGATGTGAATCGCCTCATGGAAGATTCATTGGAATGCAAAAAGATCGACCCGCACGGTGTCGGTTCATAGGTGCTTTTAGGCTTCCCGCTGTAAGCACATTCAGGCGGCTCGAGGTGGACAAACACAACCTCGGGCGCAGCCAAGCTAACGGCCGCCGGTCAAAGCCACATTACCGAATTGTTAAAACTGTGTTAAAGCCCAAGTGCCTCAAAATAAAGGTCTAATGGTGCCCGCTCAATAAGCTTCCTAAACGTCAGCTAAGGCTAGGCTCGCAGCAACTTTTTGCCTGGGCCTGGGTTTGACAGCGTGGAGGGATCTGGGCGGCGCATCTTCGCAGTCCGCATAAAGCTGCACGGGAAGAGTTCTCTTCTCAACCGACTGCGAGGGCGCTAGAACGGGGACCCCCAGATCCCCTCTTTTCGTTCGTCCGCGCTCGCCCTTTTGGTGCTCCAACTATCTGTAGCCAAACCGAATAAGTCCCGTTCTCGAACGAAACCACTTCGTCAAACTACGCATCTCACTAGCTTGGCGGAGCAAACACAAAACGTCTTTTCATTTGGAGGAATCATGAGATTTAGATATGCCTGGCTCATTCTAGCTTTCGCCCTCTTTACCCCGGTGGTTCACGCCCAGCGCGGCTTCGGTAAATGGGAAGTCACGCCGTTCGTGGGCTGGGAAACCAGCGGCAGTTTTCCCGTCGCAAATTCTGCCACAGTCGACAACTTCCGAGTCGATCAAGGGGTGAGTTTCGGCACGTTCGTCGATTGGTCGCTCACGGACAGTTTCCAGGTAGAGGGCATGTGGAATCGCAACATCAGTTCCTTTGATGAGCACAATTCTGCGACGGGAATTTATACGAACGCGTACAACTCCAATATTGATCAGGTCAATTTTGGACTGGCGTATTCGTTCCGCAACCCGGAACAAAAACTGCGTCCCTACATCGCAGCCGGTCTTGGCTTTACGCACGATTCGAATTCCGGAGGCAATCCGAACGACACGGAGTTCTCTTACAGCGTCGGCGGCGGCGTGAAATATTATTTTTCGCGTCACTTTGGTTTCCGCGGCGACCTGCGCTACATGCCGACCTATGCCAATTCTTCACCTGCTACATTTTGCGATCCGTTCGGAAATTGCTTCGTGGCGAATCAGCGGAATTACATCAGCCGGGGAAATTTTGTCGCCGGCTTGATTATCCACTTCTAACGAAGCGCGGCCGCGTGGGGCCGCGAATTACGCACGGGGTTGTTGAGCTGAGTGTCAGGCGCGCCGAGGATTGCGGTCCTCAGGCGCGCTTTGCGGCTATTATTTCTTTTACTGCGCGGTAGGCCTGATCGATCGCCGCATTTGTGTAAGCGTAAGCTTCGGCATCGGAATTCGCGATGTGAATCTGCCCCCACGGTTGCCGCCCAATGACGCACGGCTGCTGGCCCTCGGTGAAATCCGGATCGTAGAGTGAGTTGTACTCGTATGCATAACCATGTGGCCAACGATTTACCGTGATAGCCTCGATGTCCCGCGCCGGATCGAAGTCTCCGCCAGAAAGAACTCTTCCGAGTTGATCGCGCAGGTTGCGCTCGAACGTCTCAAACGTAGTCCGATACAACAGTTCTCGCCCGGCAGTCTGTTGTTCACGGGCCGGGCGTCCCGGTTTGCACGGCACATAATCCAGGTGCAGCAGGCACGCTTCTTCCGGTTTCGCGGGATACTGATATCCGCCCATGCTGACTGGAAAATCGAGCGCCACTTCACTGTAAAAACTTCCGCGGCACTCAATCGAACTAGCTTTTAATTTCTCGAATGACGTCCAATTCCGAATCTGAACGTTTGTATAAACGAGCGGCACTTTCACGCCGTACTCGAGCGCATCCTTTTGCGGCTCCGGCAATTCCGGGCAAAGATACGGAATCATCATGTTCCAGCAGGCTAGGACGCAGTGCTTAGCGCTCACGAATCGCGCTACACCGCCGCGGACGTATGTGACTTCCACGTCATTCCCCGGTATTGGTTCGCCCGGTATTCCACCCATATTTCGCACGCGAACGGCCGTTGAATTCAGCCGGATACGAACCGGCGAGTTCGGATTGTCGAGTTTGGAATAGTCCATTCGCGCCATAACGATGTCTTCCATCGTGTGCCCAGGCGCCGCGCCCGGAATCAAAGACCTAACAAGCGATCGCGCAATCGAGGCGTTGCCGTCCGGGAAGTGGTAAATGTAAGGAGCTCCCACGTCCTGCATTGTGACTTCGTAGCCTAGCCCCGGTCCCGGCGGGCCCGAAAGATCCATGCCTGCGAACCCGGGAGCCCCGAGTCCGGCAAGATCTCCCGCCGGCACGGCCTCAATTCCAACTCCGTAGAGCCCGTAAGTGGACTCCTGAAAAAATGGAATCACGTCGGGATGGACTTTCACGTCGTTGAGAAGAAAATCTTTGTAGCTCGTTCGTGCGAGGTGCTCCTTCTTCTGCTCTCTATTGAGCGCTGGCAGGTAATCCACTTTCTCGGTTCGAAGACGAACGATGTCGTTCTGGGCCTCCTTCGAAAGCGGCGTCTTCGCCAAAAATTCCGGCCACGGAAGTTCTCCTAGTCCCATCACGAGCTGGTCGACGCCGAACCGCTCCTTCGCAAAGAACATTCCCCGGCTCATTCCGCGCGAAGAGAAAAATTTGCGGTCGTAGTACTGGTTGAAGCGCTCCACGTCTATGTTGAGTTCGCGCAGAAGGCCCATGGCTTCGGCACTGTAATTTTTTGGCCCCGCAATCGATTGAGTTCCGCCGTAACCCAGCAGAATTCTCCCATTCACTTCGAATTCGTTCCGCTTCGCGTGGCCTCCAAAATCATCATGGTTCTCGATGATCAGCACGCGCGCCTTCGGGCCCGCCGCTTTCCGGTAAAAATAAGCCGCCGCAAGCCCGCTGATTCCCCCGCCAACAACGATCAAGTCATACTTTTCGTTGTCGGATGTTGCGTTGCTCCAATGCTGGCCGTCGCGCAACGAGTGGGCCACTTCCCACGAGCCATCGTGGCTGCCGCGCATTCCAGTGCGCGTCGGCGGATAATATTTCGGATCTTTTTCCGGTGCGAAGGATGACTGAGGTTGGCCGAACGCGTCGAGCCAGGCGTTGTGCGGAAAAGCGAGCGAACCTCCCACGGCAATGCTGAATCCGTTTAGAAAATCGCGCCGCGAGATAGCGCGGTGCATTCCGAGTTCGCGATCACGTTTCTTTCCATCCACCGATACCCCCATGATATTTTCCCGGCGCAAATACCGGCTTACGGGCGTCCGGGCACTGTGTAATTACGAACGCCAGCATAGTCGAACGCGGGCAAACAGGAAAGTGCGGGATAAATTCGATCGTCGGGAAATGCCCGCGGTCATTTTCAATTTACGCGCTGAATGATCGACTAGAGCGCGAGCGCCTGCGCGATTAGAATAGTTTGGCGCCGCGGTTACGTGAGCGCGGCCCGTAAAAATAACAAATGGTGAATCGCACAATTCGGCCGTTGCGCCGCGACGAGCTGCCTGTAAATACCGTCAAGCTCGCGCGATACCTGATTGGCAAAACTCTCGTTCGCGATCTCCCCGCCGGACTCTTGAGCGGGCGCATCGTCGAAACCGAAGCCTATCTCCCCGGCGATGCCGCTTGCCACGCCTTCCGCGGCCCCACGCCGCGCAATCGCGCCCTTTTTCTCGAGCACGGGCACGCGTACGTTTATTTCATTTACGGCTCTTCGTTCATGATGAATGTTTCCGGGGAGAAACACGGCGTGGGCGCTGGAGTTCTTCTGCGCGCTGTCGAACCTCTCGAAGGAATTGAATTAATGCGCCATCATCGCCGCACCGTGGAACTTCGAGATCTCACGCGCGGACCCGGCCGATTGGCTTCCGCGTTCCAAATTGATTCGCGCGTCGATGGGGTCGATCTTTGTGCGTCCGGCGCGCTCTGGCTTGGCACCGCGATCCGCAAAAGGGGCGCGATCGGCGAAAGCATCCGCATCGGAATCACCCGCGACGCACACCTCGTCTTGCGCTTTTACGAGCGCGGGAATATTTTCGTCAGCGGACCAAAGAGACTTCAAATTTGAGACGCAAATTGCGGTAGGATTCTCAGCCCAGCGGGAAGTTCGCGATCTCGTCGTCGGATAGAATTACCGAAAGCATTTCAAAAAAGGAGCACCATGAAATCCGATCCAAAAGTTCCAGCGCCCAACCGGCGAGAATTTCTCGGCAATTCTGCGGGCCTGTTGCTCGGCGGCGTGCTCGGGAGCTCGTTATTGGCCATGGGCGAATCTTCAGCGGCATTCCGAGCTGCGGGTATGCCCCAAGCGTCCAGCTCGTCTCCGCGCCGAATCATCATTGATACTGATCCCGGCGTTGACGACGCTTTCGCAATTCTTCTCGCATTGAGCTCGCCGGAGCTGAAAGTCGAGGCGATCACACCTGTGTCGGGCAACGTGCCTCTCGAACTGACGCTTCCAAACGCGCTACGGCTCGTTGAAATCGCCGGCCGCACGGACATTCCAGTCGCCGCAGGCGCGAGTGTTCCGCTTACTCGACGCCTTATCACCGCAAGTTACGTCCACGGCGAAGACGGCCTCGGCGGCGTAAATTTCCCGCCTCCGAAAACGAAGCCTGTCGCTGAAACCGCGACCGAAATCATCCGCCGCATCGTCCGAGCGCATCCCGGAGAAGTCACGATTGTCGCAGTTGGCCCTTTGACGAATATCGCCACAGCTCTCCGCTCCGATTCCGAACTCGCGAGCATGATTCCGAACCTCGTCCTGATGGGCGGTTCGATCTCCGGCGGAAATATCACTCCGGCAGCCGAGTTCAACTTCTACGTCGATCCCGAAGCAGCATACGTTGTCTTCCATTCCGGAATTCCAATCGTCATGGTCGGGCTCGACGTCACCCGCAAAGTTCAACTCCGCGACGAAGACGCCGCCGCTCTTGAAGCCGGCGCAAATCCCGTAAGCAAAGCCGCCGGACGTATCGCGCGCAGCACAATTGCTCAATACCGGCGGACCGGCTTTCCCGGTTTCCCGATGATGCACGATCCGCTTGCTCTCGCAACGCTGCTCGATCCGACGCTCGTTAAACTGAAGGATTTCTACGTCAATATCGAAATCGAGGGCGAACTGACCGCCGGCGAATCCGTCGCTTACGATCACGCTCCGGTTCGCCATTCCGCGCCACTCGAGAGTGGCGGGACACTTGACGGCCGCAATGCCGACGAACCGTTTCACACAAATACAAAGGTCGCCATCGATGTTGATGCAGATAAATTCATGCGCTTGCTCGTGGGGCGGCTGACGAACCGCGCCACATAAATCGCGCGACCGAGCGACACAAACGGCCCTTGTTGCCTCAGGGCGCAAGCCCGTCTAAAGCTCGGATATCGCTTTCTCTAAATCTTTGGTAAATTGCCCGGCGAGCCAACCCCGCTCACCTCGAATCGGAGATACCGATGAACAATCTGGATCTGCGTCCGCTATCGGTCGGAGAAATTCTCGACCGCACGTTTACCCTTTATCGCAATTACTTCGTCCTCTTTATAGGAATCTCCGCGATTCCGCAGCTTCTGGTGCTCGCTCTTAGCCTCGCGCAGGTTGCCGTGTTGATGCCTGCCGGATTACCAACGCCCGGAACTCGAGGCGTGCCGACGCCGCCCCTTTCATCGGTGGGTGCGATCGCTTCATACGGACTTTTAGCCGTTCCAGCAATGATCGTCACGCTCATCGCTTTGATTCTTTCGCAGGGCGCGACCGTGATTGCAGTCTCCGAGATCTATCTCGGCCGACCGATCACCATCGGTGAATCCTTTCGGCGTGTCCGCGGCGAGTTGGGCACAATTTTCGGCGTAATGATGTTGAACGGTCTGGCGACACTGGTTGGCCTTCTCATGTTCGTGATTCCCGGAATTTATTTCATGTGCCGGCTCATCGTCGGCATTCCCGCGGCTCTTTTGGAAAATCTCGGATCTCGAGCAGCACTCGAACGCAGTTGGCAACTCACGAAAGATAGTGCCGCGCGTGCCTTTCTTGTCTTCCTTCTTTATTTCGCGCTGAGCATGGCGGCCAGTATGCTCTTCGCAGCTCCTTTCCAAATGGCAATTATCTTGGTGAAAGGCAATCCGTCATTGATCCTGGTCTTCATGGGATTGGCTCAGGTTGGGGCGTTCGTCGCCAACGTCCTTGTTGTCCCTGTGTTAACGATTGCAAGCTCGATTCTTTATTACGACCTTCGCGTCCGGAAGGAAGCCTTCGATCTTCAGGTCATGATGGCGCCATTGGTAGGTCCCGTATCGGGCGGCGTGCCGAAGGTGTTCAGTTAGTCGTGGCTTCTCGAAATCTTTCGGATACCCTGTCCTGGTGATTAGACCGGCTCGATTCTTGACTGCGCTCGACTGGATAGCTTTGGTCGTTCTGTTCGCGCTATCCGCAACCGTAGTCGCCGCGCAGACGAACCCTCCTGCGCCCGGTCCGTACGAGTCCAGTCCGTTCGATCCCCCCGCATTCGCCGCCGAACTCAATCAGCTCAAAACATCTCTTAAGCCGCTTCATGCTCAAGGGAGTCGCGAAGATCTCGCAGCATTTCGCACTCGCCTGCCCGTCAAGTGGCGAGTTGACACGCCCGATCGCAGTTACGAAATATCCAGTGAGCCGCTGCGGTCGATCCTTCTCGACGCCGAGCGAAATCCCAGCGCGCGCGCCTCGCACATCGAAGAAGCGGAATCATGGCTCGGCAACCTCGCCAATCAAGTACAAAATTATTCCTCACACATTTCGTCGCCGAATTTGATGGCGCGCAAAGAACTCGACGAAATTCTCCGCCGCCGCGAGTTCTCTGCCATCCGGCCGCCCAACGCCTGGGATCGCCTCAAGCAAAGAATTAGCGATTGGCTTCTGCGATTGATCGAAAATTTGCTCCATCAAATCGGCCGGCATCCCCTCGGCGCGAAATTTCTTTTCTGGTTCCTCTTGGCTGCCGCCGTGGCCTGGATTGCGCTGATGCTCTTCCGATACTGGGGAACGCGCGCCCGAATGGAGGAAATGCAGAACATCGAGCACGTCGCCGCGCACCGCTCGTGGCAAGAGTGGATTCGCGCTGCGAGGCTTGCCGCCGACGCCGGAAATTTTCGCGAAGCTGTTCATTCCACGTACTGGGCGGGCATCACGTATCTCGAAGATCTCGGCGTCGTCGAGCCGGATCGTACGCGCACGCCGCGCGAATATTTGCGGCTCGTCGAAGAATCCGTCGGCGACCTGCCGTCTCAGCGTGCACAGCGGCGAGAATCTTTGGCCGTGCTCACGACGCGGCTCGAACGCATCTGGTACGGGCTGCGCCCTGCTCGTGTAGAAGATTTTCAGGATTGCATGCATCAGGTCGAGGAACTCGGATGCCGTTTGCCATAGATCCCTCCGACCGCAAACTCGTGTACAGCGCTGTGGCGTTGTTCGTTGTTCTCGGGTCTGCTCTTGCATTCTTCGCCCCGCCGAAGACACAAGAGTCGAGTTCGATTCCATCCATCTATTCGGTGGATTCAAACGGCGCGCACGCTGCCTACTTGCTCTTGAAGCAGCTTCACTATCCCGTGCGCGTTTGGGAACGCCCGCCGAACGAATTGCCCGACCATCCCGTCGGCGTTGTGCTGATTCTCGCCGACCCCGCGCAGCCGCCGGTCGACAAAGATCGAGCGGCACTTCTGAATTTCGTCAAAGCGGGCGGCAGAGTTCTTTTCACCGGTTCGATGTTGACCTCCTTCTTCAAAGACGCACATTCATCGGACGAACCTCTCCAATCCTCTTGGCAGACCTACGACTCCAATGTTCCGAGCAACTTTACTGCAGGCGCGCCGAAAATTTCCCTACAGCCGGAAGCGGAATGGGCGACGATCGAACCGTCGCAATTGCCTCTATACGGCCCTGCGGATTCTGCCGTCGTCGTAAGCTGGCGCCTTGGACGCGGCGAAATTCTTTGGTGGGCCGGCGCCACCCCTCTCACGAATGCCGGAATCACGCACGACGGCAATCTGAATCTCTTTCTTAACGCCCTAAGTTCGCCAACCGGCAACGCATCCGGGCAGGCTACAATTTATTGGGACGAATATTTTCACGGCCAGCGCGCTTCCCTTTGGGCCTACGTCGAGAAAACCCCCGTGGCATGGGGTCTCCTGCAAATCGCAATCCTGGGTTTCGCGGTATTGTTCACCTTCAGCCGTCGCAGCGGGCCCATCGCCATGCCTGCTGCAATTTCGCGGCTCTGGCCACTCGAATTCGTTGACACGATAGGTGGCCTCTACGAGCGGGCGCATGCCGAACCCGCCATGGTCGGTGCCGTCTATCAGCGTTTCCGCTCGCTTCTCGCGCGCCAATTGCGCTTGCCGCTCACAACGACCGATGCCGCTCTCTCGGAAGCTGTTCGCGTGAGGCTTGGCTTGAAGAGCGATGAGCTTGGTGAAACGCTTCACCGCGCCGCTGCCGCGAGCCGCGCCGCGAAAGTGCCGCCCACAGACGCGCTCGAAATAATTCATCGTCTCGAATCGCTGGAAGCTGATCTTGTCTTGAAAAGAAAAAAGTAACAGGAGAAATTCGACACGTGGAAAATCTCTCGCGCCTCGCATCGCACGTTCGCAACGAATATTCAAAAGTCATCATCGGCCAGCGCGACGTAATTGACCAGATGCTGCTCGTCCTCGTCTGCGGCGGCCACGCGCTGATGGAAGGCGTGCCCGGACTCGCAAAAACGCTCGCCGTGAAAACCCTCGCGCGAATTTGCGGGCTCGGCTTTCAGCGTGTGCAATGCACCGCGGACTTGATGCCGGCCGACATCATGGGCACGAACGTCTTCAACATGGCCACGAGTTCTTTTGCGCTGCATCGCGGTCCTGTCTTCACCGATCTACTTCTCGTTGACGAGATCAACCGCACTTCGCCGAGAACCCAGGCCGCGCTTCTCGAAGCGATGGAAGAGCGCCAAGTGACGATCGACGGCACGCGTTACGCGCTTTCTGGCAATTTCACAGTTCTCGCCACCCAGAACCCGATCGAATTCGAAGGCACCTATCCGCTTCCCGAAGCGCAACTCGATCGCTTCCTTCTCAAGATTCGCGTCGGCTACCCGTCCGAAAAAGAAGAAGCGGAAATTCTCGAGCGCTGGGGCCAGGGATTTGACTCGCGCCGGTTCGAGGCCATCGAACTCGCCCCGATTGATGCCGCATGGCTCGCCGCCGCGCGGCAGGAAATCGAAAGCGTTCGCGTCGAGCCAACGCTCTACAAATATCTCGTCACGTTGGTTCGCAGAACGCGCGACTGGCCCGCGCTCACCCTCGGCGCCAGCCCTCGCGCGGCCATCGGACTCTTTTCCGTCGCGCGCGCACTCGCCGGCATCGAGGGCCGCGATTTCCTTATCCCCGATGACATCAAGACGGCCGCGCCAGCCGTCCTCCGCCATCGCATCATGTTGAAACCCGAAGCTGATCTGGAAGGGCTCACCGCGGATCAGGTGGTGTCCGAAATTCTTGCTGCAGTTGAGGTGCCGAAATAGTGATCGATAATCCGCTCGCGCCGCCGCCGGCCGTTGCTCGCGCGCGCCCGAACGGGCGAATCCCGTTTGGTTTCGGTCCGCGATTTTTCATCGCGATTCTCTTAGGTTTCGGTTGGCTTATTCCGGCGTGGTGGTTTCCGCGAATGATCGCCGCGATGTTTTTGTGGGACGGTATCTTCCTCGTCGCGTGGCTCTGGGATTTCCTGCAGCTTCCATCGTCCGGCCAACTCGAACTCCGGCGCATCTGGCGAACGCGCCCGGCTCTCGCTTGCGTAAGCTCCATCACGATTGAAATCAAGAACTCAGCCCGCATCGCCATTCGCGCCCGAATCACCGACGAAACCCCTCTTACGTTGCGCACCGAGCCCGCAAATCTCGAACTCAGAGCTCGTGCCGGCGCCACCGCTCACGCGCAATATGAAATTCTGCCCGCTGAACGCGGCGACGCGCGCGCCGGCCGCATGTTCGTAACTTATCAAAGCGCGATGCGCCTCGCCGAACGATGGGCCGTTGCCGATACCGCGCAGGTCGTTCGCGTGTTGCCCAACATCGAAGAAGCCAAACAGCACACTTTGTACCTGATTCGCAGCCGCCAGATTGAAATGGAGAAACGCCGTCGCCGCCAGCGCGGCATCGGACGCGAATTCGATTCTCTGCGCGAGTACCGCGAGGGCGACGAGATTCGCGACATCTCCTGGACAGCGACCGCCCGAAGAAATCATTTGATTACGCGAATATTTGAAATTGAGCGCAGCCAGGTCGTCTGGATCGTTCTTGATGCCGGGCGTTTGTTGCGCTCGCAAGTGGAGGAGCCGGGGCGAGCACTGCGAATTTCGAAACTCGATTACGCTGTAAACGCGGCGCTCTCGCTCGCGCAGGTCGCGCTTCACTGCGGCGATCGCGTCGGCCTTCTCGCCTACGGCCGCCGCATCCAGCAAAATGTAAATGCCGCGCACGGACATCGCCACGTGCGCGCCATCGTAGAAGCGCTCGCGCAAGTGCGCGGTGAAGCCGGTGAGGCCGACCATGCTCGTGCCGCGCACTCTCTTCTCACTACGCAGAAACGCCGCAGCCTCATCGTCTGGATCACGGATTTTGCGGAAACCGCCACAACTCCCGAAGTCATTGACTACGCTATGCACATGACTTCTCGTCATCTCGTGCTGTTCGTCGCCATGGGCCAGCCAGATCTCAACGCCGTGGCCAATACGACTCCGGCAACGCAGGAAGATATGTACCGCCACGTCGCCGCTCTAGAAATTTCGCACCGCCGCGAAGTGCTTCTGCGCGGCCTGCGCCAACGCGGCGTCCTCGCCGTCGAGCTAATGCCAAACGCCCTCGCATCCTCGCTCGTAAATCAATACCTCAACATCAAAGAACGCAGCCTGCTCTAGCCTCCGCGACATCCGGACGCTGGTTTTGTAGGGCTGGCCGGCAGACCGAAGTTCCTCTTGCTGCACATATGCGAAAAGGCGGACTCATGGCAACCATGCAATCGTAGCGCCGGCATCCTGCCGGCGACTTTCCCCCCAGTGGCAAAACACAACAATGAACGAACCATTCACAGTCCTCGTGCTGATTGCTATGCCAACTCAGGCCGTGCCCGCCGCGAAAAATTCAAATACGTCATCAGCAACGTAAACATCACCCCAGCAAATAGATACTTCAGCGGCCTCGGAATATCCGACGGCGAAAGAAATGCCTCAATAATTCCCGCAACAAAAAGCATCGGAATCGTGCCCAGCAGCAGCCGCGCCGCGCGCCCGCCCGCTCTCGCCAGCGATTCGCGTCGCGGTAGCAATCCGGGAAACAGCATCCCTCGCGCAATCTCGAAGCCCGCACCGCCCGCAATGAAAATTGCCGGCAGCTCGATCACGCCATGCGGCGCGACAAAACTCCAAAGCTCTGAAGCCATTCCCGCCTTCCACGTCGCGGCGCCAATCACTCCAAGCAGTACGCCATTCAACGCCATCATCCACATCGTCCCGATGCCCGCCGTGATCCCGTATGCAAACGTGGCAAACGCCACCAGCATATTGTTTGTCATGATTCCGGACGCTGCGGCAGGTTTCACCGTCACTATCGATTGCGTCCACATCTGGTGGCGCTCAATCGTCTCCATCATCTCCGGACCCAGAAGCCGTGGAGCGAATGCGGGATCGTGGATCGTAACAGCCCATGCCGCAATGGCCGTCACCATGAAAATCGCAAACGCGAGTAAAGTCTCCGGAAGCGTTTCGCGAAAAATCTCCGGATACGTCTGCGAATAGACCTTCACAATCCCGCTGATTTTCGGCCGGTGTCCCATATAGATGAGGTTATGCGCGCGCCCCAGAAGCTGATTGAGATAGGCGGCAAGTTGCGGGCTCGTGATATCCTCGCGCACGGCCGCAAGGTCCGACGCGGTCTGGCGATACAATAAGCCGAGCTCCTGCAATTCGCGATGATCGAGAGCCGAGACTCCGCCCGATCTCGACCGGCTCACGAGCTGCTCAAGCCGCGACCAGTAAGGCTTTCGCTTCTCGAGCCAACGTGTAGAAATCATGTCGCTGCCACCAACCGCTCCCCTGCCGCCAAGCAATTCCGCCGACAAGATTACCATTGAAACACCAGAGCAAACGGCGCTCGAATTCGCCATCGCCGGCGTCGGCAGCCGCTTTCTCGCACTCGCCTTCGATATGCTTATTCAGTTTGTTGTTTTCACCCTCCTGATAATCGGCGGTATTTTTCTATTGACCGGCCTTTTCCACGGAGCGTTCGGTAGCAACTGGACGCTGGCGCTGTTGATTCTCCTGCTCTTCATCGTTTTTTTTGGATACTTCGCCATATTCGAAGCCATCTGGAACGGGCAGACGCCCGGAAAGCGAATCACCCATATTCGCGTAATAAAAGATTCCGGCCGTCCTATCACGCCCGCCGAATCGTTTGGCCGCAACTTGATGCGAATCGTGGATAGCTCTCCGGCATTCTTATACGCCATAGGAATCGTGAGCGTGCTCCTCAGTAAGCAGAACAAGCGGCTGGGAGATTTCGTGGCGGGCACAATCGTGATTCATGAACGGGAGCTTCAGGATATCCGCCCGCTGTGGCAGCCGGCTACAAACACCGCCACGCCCAAATACGGCGCCGGTAATCTGACCCCCGAGGAATTTGCAGTCGTCGAAGCATTTCTGAATCGAAGAAGTTCGCTCGACCCTGACGTTCGCTATCGTATGGCCGAGCAAATTGCGACTCGCATCAAGCCCAAACTCTCCACCCCGCCGGAAAATTTCCCGTCAGCTGAGCACCTCATCGAGGCCGTCGCGGCAGAACGCCGCGCCTCCGCGCGCTACATCTGAACACACGATCGCAAGAAAATAAGCTTCACAAGAACGAAATTGGGTTGATTCAGAGCCGCTTCAACGCATGTGGTAATTCGAAATGGCGCGAACTACGCTTTCGCGCCGGAAGACTGAGTGAACGATTTGATCGCGCTAGCTTCGTCTGGATGAACCTCGAATACCGCGATCAAGCTCGTCATCTTCAGCATATCTTGCACTTTCGGACTGAGGTTCGAGAGCTTCATTTGACCGCCGGCTCTGCGCACTGCCGTGTGGCTCCGCACGAGTTCGCCGATGCCCGCGCTATCCACATGATCGCAGCCAGACAAGTTCAATAGGACCTTCGTCTTCCCTTCCGCGATGAGCGCTTGAACGATATCGCGAAGCATCACATTCCCGTCACCCAGGGTAATTCTTCCGCTGATGTCTACGATGGTGGCATCGCCGCCCTGCCGCGTCCCGGCCTGCATTCTTAGATTTTTGCGTTCTTGGATGCTAATTCCTAACCGATCGAGGATGCCGCAGGCCACATTTGCCACCTCGCGCCATTCCGTCCGCACGATGATCAAAGAGCGCTTGTCGCCCAAGACTTTCCGGAACAAAGCCGCGTCTTCGTTATCCGGAATCGGCTGCGGAATGCTCTTATCCGCCGACGCGGATTTCGCCGCCGCCGAACCCGCTCCCGCACCGGCCAGCCCAAGCAGCGCGGTCGCACCGATACCTATCGCCAAAGCCTGACCCAGGCCCGGAATTGCCAACAGCGTTGCCGCCACCACGCCCGCTGTCATCCCGGCCGCGCCACCCGCAAATCCCCCGGCCAACGAGCCGAAATTCTTTGCGACGCTTGCGGCTTCAGTTTCGTCAGTTGTCAAGAAAACGATGGACTCCTGCGGCACATTCCGCTTCAGCAGTTCTCTCAAAGCCTGTTCGGCCTTATCGCGCGAATCGAATACGCCAATTGCAGTTTCCATTGGGGGTCTCCTATTAACGGCTCGCTTCACTAACGGTTCGAGAACATCTCCAACTGAAGGGCCTATCGTAGTGTCCGCCACCAACGAACGTTTACGCTCGCCAGCCCACCGGAGTGCCGAAAAATTTGCTCCTATACATGTAATTTGTCAAGCAGAATGCCTGTAAACGCAGCAGTTTGGCCGGATATCGCACCCGGTCCGGGTCAACCCGAAACCTGAAGCCTGTGCGCCATCCCGCCGTTGTGGATCAATCGCAATCGAGTGCCTTATCTTAATCGTTGAACAAGTCAACATACGCTCACAATTTCAACGCGGCCAGACGCTAACCCGCACGTATACGGCAAATTAATCGAATGAAACGAACGCAGTTATGGCTAGCCACCAAGCCCCCGGTTGCGGCACTCAAATTGCATCCTTATCCACCAGAACAATCTCGAACCAGGCGGCTGCGGAAGGAGTTATCCCGGCAACCCCATCTGACTCGCCAGCGAAGCCGGTCAGATATGGGTCGCATCAAGGCCATCCTGCAGTCGCCTTCTTGCTACACGTGCACCTCGGCAAGAAGGCTGTGAACCATCCCCACTGGCTCACAGCCTTCGAGCCAACTTCTTCACCCAGTGATTTCTAGGCAATCGTTGGGCTGGCCGGCAGCCGGGGCCGGTTTTTCAGTATTTCGGGACAACGGCAGTCAATCGTAGCGTCGGCATCCTGTTTACCCTGACTCTCGAAGGGCCGGCGTTTCTCTTAGCGAGTTTTCAACTGGGAAATTAGTGCAACGAAGAAGCTTCAGCCTTGGCGTCACGCAAGATGGGAATATCCGAATCAGCATCCTTCCAAAGCGCAAAAAAATCATTGTAAGCGGCATGAGCTTTCGCAGTTTCGCCCGCGAGAACATTCGCCCGCGCCAACCCCAAATGCGCTAGCGCGCCCGTCGGGCAATTCTCCACCAATCCACGGTGATCAATTATCTTCTGAAACTCAGCAGCCGCTGTCGCGCCCTGCTTCGCCGATAGATAGGCTTCCCCCCGGACATACACCGGATACATGCACGAATTGATGCCCGCTCCTCCGGAACTGACCGACAGCTCAATCGGTGAGGCAGCCTGAAGCAACTCGATGGCGCGCGCGGGATTTTTTTGGTTGATCGCAATCTGCGCCTCAATCATAGGCACCCAAAGCGACTTCGCTAGAGTGTCCAGCGGAAAACGCTTCGTAAGGCTCTGCACCGTGGACTCCGCATGAGCGAAATCTCCCGCCATCGCAAATGCTAGCGCCGCTTCCTCGGCAACGGGACGGTCCGTGCCCCCCAAATTTAGAGAGGCAGCGGCGTTCTGCCGCGCCTCGGGGGAATATCCAAATTCGGCCTCCCGGATCGCGCTATTGTCCTGCCAAAATGCCGCGCTCTCCTTGTTGTCCGTTCGCAGAGCCGCATCAATAGCGCGTTTCGTCAATTCACGCGCCCTTTGTAAGTGGCCGGAATACGCCTCGGTATCGGATTGAAAAGCCCACCGCTCGTGCTCGAGGTCCGGCTTGCCGTCAAACCACGACATTTGTTCCGACATCCCCCTCGTGTCGCCCTGAAGAAAATCGATTTCGTAGAATTGCAGATGAATCCCATCGTCGTCTAGCTTCTTCGCGATCGCTTCGTCCAGCGGTTTCCGAGCTTCATCCAGACGATTGAGAACCATCAACGAGTCCGACAGCGATTCCAGGTCAATCACATTGTTCGGGTCAAGATCGACGGATTCGCGCACAGCGTCCAATACTTTATCGAGCTGTCCCAATTGGAAATAGACTACGCCGAGATTGTTATAGGGAATTGCATCTCTCGGATAACTCTGAATCCACTCTTGGTAAGTTTCGGCAGCCTTCTCGATTTCGCCAGTCACAGTTGCGTAATAGGACGAAGCAATGTGGAATTTTTCCAGTTCGCTGGCGCGATCCCGCAACTCAAACGCTTTCGCGAGATAGGTAGACGCGCGATCCGGTTGCCCGAGATTTTCATACATGATCCCGATGCCGCCATACGCGCTCGCGAAATTAGGGTCGAGTTCGACCGCCCGCAGAAAATACGGCAGCGCCGCGGATGCGCCTTTCTCACGTTCCGTCTTTCTGCCTAGCGTAAACGCCTTCAGTGCTTCCAGCGACGGTGTGGTTTCCTGAGCGAGTGGCACATCGAATTTCTGCACGGAGGAGAGCGATTCGCCGAGTTCGCCGCGAAGTTTCGTCGCCGCCGTGCCGAGCGCGTCCAGTACTTTCTCCTTGCCCGATGCGCGCTCCTGTTCCTCCGCAAGAATGTCGCCCGTATGGCAATTCACGGCTTTCAAGCCCACGATAAATTCGTTTCCGATGCTGGCAATAGTTCCGGAAACATAAGCCTTGCTCTCCGCGCGCTGGCACAGCTCGCGCGCGATCTCCGGCGTGAGCGCCGTATTCACCGGCTTCGTCATCATCCGAAGTGTGGAAGCAACTTTATCGTCGGAGAGAACATTCAAGAATGGCGACTGGCGCAATGAAACACCAAGTGCCTGCTTCAGCGTGTCGTCGAATACAGGGTCGCTCGTAGAATTCGCGAAGTCGCCGACCAGAACCGTGTCTCGTTCAGTAAGCACGGTCGGCTTGCTACGCCCCTTAAAAAACCAAAATGCACCTGCCGCAATCACCACGATCGCAACCGCAGCGACCGCGATCAACATACGCGAGTGCGATGGCGCCGCGGCTAAAATCTGGCCCGACGGCGGGCGCGCAGCCGCGCTCGAATCAGATAGCGGCGCTGTCGTTAAAGCGGGCGATGAAACGGGCGATGGCGCAGACGATGGCAAAGTCTTCGATGAACCCGAACCCGGCGCTCCAGTGCCCGCCGACGCCGAACCAGCAGCTGCCGCTGGCGTCAAGCTCGCTGCAGGCACCGCAGCAGTAACTGTCGCCGTTCCAGTCCGCGAAGTATCGAATTCCCGCCGAATCCGCTTCAAATCCGCGCGCATATCCGACGCATGCTGATACCGCAGCTCGCGATCTTTTTCGAGCGCGCGGCTGATCGCGCGCTCCAGGTCCGGCGGTACATCAGAATTCAGCCGCACTGGTGCCACCGGCGTGCGATTGAGAATCGCCTCGAAAATTACGCCCGAAGTTTCGCCATGAAACGGCGGCGTGCCCGTGGCCATTTCGTAAAGCACCACGCCAAAACTAAAAATATCGCTCCGCGCGTCCACTTCCCTGCCCCGCACCTGCTCCGGCGACATATACGCCACCGTTCCAAGCGTGCTCCCGGGGCTAGTCAGGTTCTCCGGAGACAGTGCCGCCGTCTCCTGCGTGGCAGAAATGGATTGCGCCGAAGGCGCTGCAATCGTCTTCGCCAGACCGAAATCCAGAATCTTTGCTTGCCCGCGCTGCGTGATAAAAAGATTTGCCGGCTTGACATCCCGGTGGATGATTCCCTTTTCGTGTGCGGCCGCGAGTGCGTCGGAGATTTGCACGCCGAAGTCGAGCAAATCCTCGTTCCCGAGCGGCTTGCCCGCCACCCGATGCTTCAGCGTCTCGCCCTCGAGATATTCCATCGCGATGAACAGCCGCCCGCCATCTTCGCCAATTTCGTAAATCGTACAAATGCCAGGATGATTGAGCGCGGAGGCCGCCCTCGCCTCGCGGCGAAATCGTTCGAGCGAGACCGGATCTTTCGCCACTTCATCCGGAAGGAATTTCAGCGCAACGAGGCGCCCAAGATTGATGTCCTCGGCTTTGTAAACCACACCCATTCCGCCGCCGCCGAGTTTCTCTAGAATCCGGTAGTGCGAAAATTGCGAACCGGAGCTAGGCGCCCCCGAGTTTGGCGAACTCGATGAAGACTGTTCTGCCATCGCGCGCGCATCTTACCAGTTTCCGCAAGAACCCTAAAGTCCGAAGCCAATCTGAGAGCTTCTCTCGATTCGGCTGCCGGAAGGCATGGCCGGAGGCGCCGCTCGCTTTTTACCAAACGCGCGTAATAATCCAACCTATGTTGATAAATTCAACACCCGCAACGCGTTGTTACTTCTCCGTCGCATTTTCAAATTCCATGATATGAAGCAACTAGCCAACTATCTGCACCGTTCAGCGTGGCACTCGAATTGCTCGATCACGGCGTGGCCGGGTACAGTTGCCTGGCGAGGAGAGGAAAAATGCCCAAGAACTCCGTTGCCAAGTCAAAGTCAGGGAAGAAACTTCAAGGCAAGAAGCTTGAAAAAGTGAAAACGCTCATGATTAGGGTGTCGTAATAGACCTATAGTGGCACCTTCAGATCTGAATTTGGCGCCGACTCCTCTCGCGCCGAAACAACCCAGACTCAGCTTGCGAATTCGCACGGCCAAGCGGCCCAGCCCTTGGCCGACCGAGTTCGAAACCGATGAGATAGTTTTCGTGGCGCGGGCATCTTGCCCGCGAGCTTCTGACTTAGGCCAGCGCACCCGTATCCGAACAATCGCACAGAGCCCGGAGGCTCCCGCCTCCGAGGACCAATTGCAATTGACAGAATCCCCCTGACCGCAAAATCATCGCGAATGATTACACCGCCTTCCGCCGCAAGTCCGCTGGCGAATCGCCCCCCGATAATCTAAAATCCCGCAGGCCGAACATGGGAAAACGATCCACGCTGTCGAGTTCCTGCCACAACACACCGAACGAGTATTCGACGATCCCACTCAGCACCTCTGGCGTGCGCCCCCGCCGCGCCGCCGCACGTTTCATCGCCGCGGCAACTCTCGCCCTCCTCGCCTCCCTCCCCTCCTCCGCACAGGAAGCCCGCTGGAAGGAATTATTCGCGCAAGCGGGCCAACTCAAGCAGCAAGGCAAACCGGTCCAAGCCCTCCCCGTCGCTCAGGAAGCCGAACGCGTAGCCGAGTCCACGTTCGGCCCGCAGAACGCCAACACTTTGGCTTCGATCAATCGCTTGGCCACGATTTACGACGATCTCGGCCGCTACTCCGAAGCCGAACCGCTCTATAAGAGCGCCATCGGCGTCGGAATAAAAACCCTCGGTCCGGAGAGCGAAGGCGTCGGCGCGATGCTCAATAATCTCGCCGCGCTGAATGAAGAAACCGAACGCTACGCCGATTCCGAACGCTTCTATAAGGGCGCGCTCGCGATCAACATAAAGAATTTCGGCCCCGAAAATCCGGCGGTCGCGATTAATCTCAATAATCTCGGCTTGCTGTACACGATGCAGGCCCGCTTTGCCGAAGCCGAACCGCTCTATCGCCGCGCGCTGACGATCGATCAGAAGGCTTACGGCAACGAAAATTCCCACGTCGCCATCACCCTGAACAATCTGGGTTTGATGTACACGCAGGAAGCCCATTACCCCGAGGCCGAGCCGCTATTCAAGCAAGCCCTCGCGATCGATCAAAAAGAGGGCAATAGCTCAGCGATCGCCACGGACGTCCACAATCTCGCCGCCCTTTACGAACTCGAAGGCCATCAGTCGCAATCCGAGGATCTCTACAAGCGCGCGCTCACCATTTACGAGAAGCAACTCGGGCCCGATCATCCCAACGTCGCCGACACACTTGGCCGCCTGTCCCAGTTATATTCCGATCAGGGACTGTACGGCGATGCCGAGCCGCCGCTCAAGCGCTCCCTCGCCATCTACGAAAAGGTTTTCGGCCAGGAAAATCTGAGCGTCGCCACCAGCATGAGCGATCTCGGCCTGCTCTACGTCTACCAGGGCCGCGGCGCCGAAGCCGAGCCGCTCCTCAAGCAATCTCTCGCCATCAGGGAAAAAACACTCGGCCCCGATCACCCGCAGCTCGCGAGCGCGATGTACCGCGTCGCCTATCTCTACGAAGCGGAGAATCGCAATACAGAGGCGGAACCTCTTCTCAAGCGTGCGCTCGCGATTCACGTCAAGGAACTCGGTGAGGATAGTCGTCCCGTCGGCGCGGACGTTTCTCTTCTCGGCGTCGTTTGCAGCCACGAAGACCGCAACGCGGAGGCCGAAACCTACCTGAAGCGCGCCGTCGAAGCCGTCTCCAAATCAATCGGCCCAGAAAGCCGCGAGATGGCCTCGACGCTCACTGATCTCGCCGGCGTGTATCAAGGCGAAGGCAAGTACGCCGATGCCGAACCCCTCTACAAGCGCGCCCAAACAATTTTTGAAAAAGTTCTCGGCTCCGGCCAGCCCGAGGTCTACACCAACCTCTTCAATCTGACCGGTGTTTACGAAGCGATGGGACGCCACGACGAAGCCAATTCCTATATGAGCGCGGCCTTGCCCTCATCCGCCAGCGCTTCGAGTACAACTTTTCCTACATGAGTGAAAAGGATCGTCTTCAATTCCTCGCAAGCGTTCACGGCGTGTTTCCTGCTTACTTTAGCTTTGCTGTCGCTCGCCACGAACACGATCCCTCCGCAGCAGGAAAAATGTTCGACCTCGTTCTTTGGGAAAAGGGCATCGTCGGCACCAGCGTTTCCGCGTTGCGGGCTCGGGTTGCCGCGAGCGGCGATTCCGAGGCCGTCAAATTGATGGACGACCTCACCGCGAAAAAGAGTGAATCCGCACAGCTCGCTACCTCCCGGCCTCCTGGCTGGGTCGAGCTGCAATCGAAATTGGACGCCGAAGCCAACGAGGTCGAGCAGCAACTCGCTCGTCACGTCAGTGGAGTCGGTGAACAGAAAAATCTCGCGGGCGCTACCTGGCAAGACGTACAAAAGTCTCTCAAGCCCAGCGAGGCCGCTGTCGAAATCGTTCGCTACCAATTTCACGACGGCAAAAATTGGACAAACACTTACCGTTATGCCGCTCTCGTCGTCACGCCGCGCGCCTCTGCTCCAAGCCTGATTGTTCTCGGAGATGCAAGAAAACTTGAATCCACGCCAATCTCCAGCTACCGCACGAACGTCGCGCTCACTCGCGGCGTCGCCGCCGAACCCGCGCCGGGAGAAGCGTCAACGCCCGGTTCCGGCGCCGGAGACACCACCGCTGCCTACGACGCGTTTTGGAAGCCTCTCGAGCCCGCACTCGCAGGCGTCAAGCGCGTCTACGTTTCGCCCGATGGTGTGCTCAATCAAATTCCGATCAGTCTTTTCGCGGACGCAAGCGGCAAAATGCTGCTCGAAAAATACGAGCTGCGCTACGTCAACAGCACGAAGGATCTTCTCCGCCCGCCCAGCGCCTCTTCGTCCAAGTCTGCGGTGCTCCTCGGCAATCCCAAATTCGATTTGACCGAACCGGAAGAGCGAGCGGTCCTCGCGCAACTGAACGTCGCAGGCGGGAAATCTTCTCTTGTCGCCTCGCTCACGCCCGCGCCCGTTGCGCCAGCCTCTCCTTCGCCCGCCGTGTCCGGGCAACGTTCGGCCGGCCTTCGCGGTGGCGCTCTCATTCCTCTTCCCGGCACGCAAGTCGAAGTCGATGCCATCGACAAATTGCTGAAAGACTCCGGATGGCAAGTTACCCCTTACACCGGCGATCACGCGCTCGAGGAAGTTGTCGAACGCCTGCGCAATCCGCGTGTCGTTCATTTCGCGACGCACGGATTTTTTCTCACCGATCAGGATCTCACGCAGAAGTCGCAGGGCAGCAGCTACAGCGGCACAGTCACTCTTCAGGATCCCATGCTGCGCTCGGGTCTATTCTTCGCGGGAGCGAACCGTGTCGAGACCGGCGGCGCGCCCATCGCGGGAATCGAAGATGGCGTCCTCACCGCATATCAAGTCAGCCAGATCAACCTTCAGAATACTGAACTCGTCGTGCTGAGCGCGTGCGAAACAGGATTGGGCGAGCAGAGCAACAGTGAAGGAGTCTTCGGCCTGCGCCGCGGATTGCAAGAAGCCGGCGCAGACGCGGTAATGATGAGCATGTGGTCCGTCCCCGATCGCGAAACTCAGGAGCTGATGGCCCTCTTCTACGCCAAATGGCTCAGCGGCCTCGACAAACCCGAAGCCCTGCGCCAAGCCCAGCTAAAAGAACGCGAAGTCGTCCGCCAGCGGTACAACAAAGATCTCCCCTTCTACTGGGGCGCCTTCGTCCTAATCAGCCGCTAACCGCTGCTTCTGCGCATGAATCCAATTTCCGCCACCACGCGTCTCACCGAGTGAGGTCCCCGCGCCAAGCGGGAAGCGGATGCGCAACATTCCAAATCATGATAAATATTTAGAGGTGAATTGTTCCCGGTCGGTAAGCGACGCAGCCGGCGACTTTCCTTCGTGGATTTCGCGGCATGCCAAAGGAGAATTCGATGCGCAAAAAAATAATCGGTGGCGTAGCATTTTTGATCATCGCAGCGCTCGCTTGGGCCGGCGGAGATCCCTGGAAGTCCAAACCGCCCAGCCAGTGGACTGACAAAGACATCATAGACATTTTCCAAAATTCCCCGTGGGCCCGAGCCAACGTGACCGCGCAGGGCGCGTGGCGGCCCGACGGAATGACTCAGGCTTCTGGAAGCGGAGGCGTTGCAGGCGGCAAGAACGACATGTCCAAGAATTCGGCGGGTGCCACTCCCACAGAAATGGGCGGCTCGGAGAAAGAAGATGCTGCCGCTGCGGAAGCGGCCGCCTACAGTGTGTACTGGTGGTCGTCGCGCACGATTCGCGCCGCGGCCATGCGCCGCGCCGTGCTGAAAGGCACCAAGACGGAAGACGAAGTTGACAAGGCCGTCTCGGAGATTCCGGACGACTATATGATCCTTGTCCAGGCTCCGAACATGGCGCTTTTCCAAAGGCGCGGCGAGCAAGCTTTCGACAAATCGGCGTGGCTGCAGATGAAGAAGT